>Ga0351900_1012_pt1 | contig 69934 bp, 65 predicted proteins | sample BONcelHT113001D3_FD_205827 | JGI IMG/M metagenome (GOLD analysis project Ga0351900, IMG submission 205827) | Enriched cells from coal bed in the Powder River Basin, Montana, United States - BONCAT cells T11 rep1 HSBNCT.T11.300.1.D3 ...
GATGGTGGCAATGGCCCGCCCCGGCACTCCTTGCGGCGACCTGTACGAGGTGGCTCGAAGCATGGCCGCCGAGTACGGCTTCGCACGCAACTTCATGGGGGCTCACCCCACACAAGTGAGCTTCGTGGGTCACGGAGTGGGGCTTGAGATCGACGAGATCCCCTACGTAGCGCGAGGCTCGTCGCGGCCTTTGCGGGAAGGGAATGTGATTGCCCTCGAACCTAAGCTCGCCTTCCCGCGCCGAGGTGCGGTGGGATTGGAGAACACCTGGCACGTTAACGCCGACGGTCTCGAGCGGCTCACGAAGTCCTCGACCTCCGTATGGCAAGTGTAGACGGCCGCCGCGACCTTCTCTTGTCCTCCGCTGCGGTCAGTCGATCACGAGAAGACTGGGGTCGACTGCGGCCAGCATGCCTTGGTTTCCGGGGTTGATTATCTTGACGACGCTTCGCAGGAACAAGCCGCCCTCGCTCTTGTCGGCGAGGTTGTAGAGGGTGCCCTCGCGCGGGCCCTCGAGCACCCGGACGACCGGTCTGTCCAGCGCCGCGGCGGGCAGGGGCGGCCGCTGCACGAGACACAACTCGCCGGTGTCGAGGGCCACCACAGTACCCACGGGATAGGCGCCCATCATCTCCACGAAGAGCTTGAGCAACAGCGGGTCGTAGTGGCTGCCGGCCAGCGAGATCATGTGGTGCAGCGCTTCCGCAGGTGTGATGGTGTAATCTCGATACGGTCGGGCGGTGGTCATGGCGTCGTAGCGGTCGGCGATGCTGACGATCCGGGCGGGCAGGGCGACGGCAGTCACGTACGCGTGCTGCGGGTAGCCGGTGAGGTCGAAGTTCAGGTGGTGCTCGAAGGCCACCGTGACGGCGAGCATGATCGCAGGCGTTATCTTGTCTCTCGCAAGGAGTACGTCGGCCGATAGGAGAGGGTGAAGCAGCATCTCCTCCCACTCCTCGCCGGTCAGAGGCCCTTCCTTGCGCACGATGGCCGGGTCGACCCGCACCTTGCCGATATCGTGCAGAAGGGCCGCGAGACAGAGTTCCCCCAGCCTTGCCTTTGTCAGTCCCAGTCGTTGTCCGAGAATGACGGACAGGATCGCCACGTTGGTGGAGTGCACAAGAAGGTACGTGTCGTACTCCCGGATCGTGGTCAGCGAGATCATGGAGGCTGGATCCCGGAGCACTCGGTCAACCACCGATTGTGTGACGTGCCTGAGCCTTCGCAAGCCCAGGGAGGCGTCGTTCTCGATCTCGGAAGAGGCGGCCGACGCGGCCTCGATGCAGGCGGCGTACGAGGTCACGGCGGTATTGGTGAGCTCATCCGAGGAGGCGTCGGAGTCGCTCTCGGGCACTACGCTCACGTGTTCCACCTCACTCTCTGCCAGACGCTCGGCCAAGACGACCGGGTCGCAAACAGGCTCGGTGGCGAGGATCTTGGAGGCACGAGCGAGCTCCCTCTCGCTCAACCCCGCGTGGAACCTCAGAGCGGCTATCCCCCAGTCGGCGAACAGTTGCATCAAATACTCCAGCCGGTGGAAGTCGGAGGCGGTGACCCGGATGCGTGTCATGTCCACAAAGAAGCAGCGGTTGTGGATGGAGATCGTGCTCTCTCCGTTGGTGTTCAGGCGGGGCTCCAAGATCTCGTAGGCTCGCCGCACCGAGGTGAGCATCGCCTCGTTGTGGGGTTCGTACAGCAGAGCGGTGCGCAGTGAGACGGCCAAGCCGTTCAGCATGCGGCTCTCTTCGCCCATTGGCCCGGACGAACCTCGCGTTTGGTCCGGCCTGCCCTGCTCACTCACGGCTTGACGGCTCCTTGAGTCCGGTCAGGAGTCCGGCCCCGATCGTCCCAGCTCGACAGGCAGCGTCGAGCCGTCTTGCTGACGGCCTGCTCCCTCGTCCCTGCCGCATCCTGCAACGATCTGCGGGCGGCGTCCGAAGAAATGCGCGAGAGCGCTGCGACGGCGGCCACGCGGACTTCCAACGGGCGGTTGCGTCTCAGCGTCTTCCTGCGCCACATGCCGTCCAGCAACGGAACGGCGTCACCCTTTGCGATGTCGGCGTAGGCGTCGAAGAACGCCGCGACTTCGTCCGGGGTGCGCCGGCAGAACTCCTTGCTGCACGCGATCTGCTCGAGGTTGCCGAGACATGAGGTCGCTTCCGAGCGCGCCAGGGATCTCGCTGCGAGGACACGAACGGCGGGCGCGTCGTCACGCAGGAAGAGGGTCAAGAGAGCGATCGTCCGGGGCTCGTCGAGACTCGAGAGGGCGCGCACCACCTCGCGCCTTACCCGCTCGTCCGGATGCGAGGCGGTGCTGCCGAGGAGACTGAGAGCGACCGGGTCGTGATGCTCCGTGCCGAGAAGTACGACGGCGTTGCGGACTACGTACCAGCGTTCGTCACGCAGTTGATCGGCCAAGAGGGCGACCGGGAGCGGTCGAGTGTTTCCCAGTATGTCGAGCAGACTCTTCCTGGCGATCGTGCTCTCCGTCTCTGCCAGGCGAGCGAGCAGGGTCGCGAACGCCCAGCGGGCGATGCGTTGCAGGAATTGCTGGGTCTTCGCGCGGACCTCGGCGTCGGGCGATTCGAGAAGGGCAAGGGTGCCTTCGAGATCGCCGGCCTCGCCCGTAGCCGATACCGCGGCGCCCAAGAGGGCTTCTTTGGCCGGATTGTCGCGAAGCGCTGCAGAAAAATCTTCGAGTGCCTCCTCGGCCTCTTCCGTCTTGCCTTCGCGCAGGCTTGGCCCAAGTAGTGCCGCGTAGGCCCGTGAGGCCCTCTCTGCGGCGCGCTCGGTGGGGGCCGCAGCGGTCACTTCCAGCAGCACTTGGCGGAACTCTGAAGCCAGTTCGGGCTTCTGACTGGCGAGACGGTCGAGGTCGGCCTGCTCGCTGGTGGATAGGACGAAGTCCCGCAGGGCGCCGAACCCCTCGACTCCCGCCACGGAGGACGCTTCTCCGGGCTGAGTACCGTCGAGAGCAAGGTCGAGTGCGTTCATCTTGCTTAGGACGAGGTCGCTCAAGTTCTTCACGGTGTCCCCGGGGAGGTACTCCCCCTGCGAGAACGGGTCGGCCACCGCGTAGTCGATGTGGGAAAGGTCTGCTTCCCAGAGAAGGGTGACCAGGTCGTAATCGTTGCGGTCTAGGCCGTCTGCCTGTGCGAGGCAATCGATGAAGGCCTCGATCTCATCCCTGTCGACGCCGGGGCTGAACACCACCTTGCGGATGCCGTCTCCGAACATGAGGAAGGCGAGGTTCTCCCTGCCGGCCCCGCTTCCCACGCCTACCTCGGCCTCGCCTGACTCCAGAGAGGACTCCCTCACGACCAAAGACAGGTTCTCGTGCGTGTCCAGGTAGAGATTCAAGCAGGTGATGAAGGAGGCGACACCGGTCGTGCTTGAGGGGTGATCCGGGGGATAAAGCTGGCGTTCCCTATATGCGCGCTGGAGCAGTGACACTACCTCGCGGACGGCCTTCTGATCCGGTGCGGTATCGTCTGTTTGACCGGGCATCTCACTCACATATCACTGGAGGGACCGTTGGACTTGGCTGGGTGGCTAGACTCTTGTACTAGGCCGCTTGGTGTCTGAAAACTATACTAACTGATAAGGTGACACTCGGCGAATCGTGCCGGGAGCCGGCGAAGCAGACGTTGCAGACCGCAAGCTACGGTTGGGGGTGTTGTGATGCCGAACTGGATAGGATGGCCGGAGATCGTGGTCGTCGTCATATTGGCGGTGGTGATCTTTGGGCCTAAGCGTCTTCCGGAGTTGGGAGCTTCCTTGGGGAAGGCGATAACCGGTTTCAAGAAGGGCTTGAGCGAGACCGAGCGCGAGTTGCGGAAGGCGACTGCGGAGAAGGAAGTCCCGGCTGAGGACGAGGAGACGGTGTAAGGAGCGAGGAGCCCCCTTTATGCATGCGATCCCGCTGGGCGAAGACGAGTGCAGGAAGGCCCGCGACCTAGCCGAACGGGCTCGGGCGGGCAACCAGCGGGCTATCGCGCGGGCAATCTCTCTGGTGGAGAACGGAGATCCGCTCGGTAGCGTGATCGTAAGGACGCTTTTCCCCTTCACCGGCCACGCTGTGCGCGTCGGCATCACCGGGCCACCCGGGGTCGGCAAGTCGAGTCTCATCTCGCAGCTCGTCAAGGTGGTGCGTGACCGGGGGCTCAGCGTGGGTCTCATATCGGTCGACCCGTCCAGCCCATTCACTCAGGGTGCTCTGCTCGGAGACAGGATCCGTCTGGCCGAGCACTTCTGTGACCCCGAGGTGTTCATCCGCTCTATGGGCACTCGCGGCCACTTGGGGGGCTTGGCGGAGAACACGCTTCAGGCTGCGCTAGTGCTTGATGCGGCGGGCAAGGACGTCATCTTCTTCGAGACGGTCGGCGTGGGGCAGTCGGAGATAGCGGTCTCCGGCATCGCCGACACGGTGGTTCTTGCGCTGCAACCCGGTTCGGGCGACTCCATCCAGGCTCTGAAGGCCGGCATCATGGAGATTCCGGACATCATCGTGGTGAACAAGGCGGATCACCCGCAGGCGGAGGCGATGCTCGACGAGGTCACAGGGGCGCTGCACTACCGAAAAGCCTGCGAGGGATGGCAGCCCTCGGTGCTGGGCACGAACTCGCGCACCGGTAACGGGGTGCCCGAACTGTGGAAGACGATCGAAGAACACGTGGCCTACCTGCGAGACGAAGGTCTTCTAGAGGAGCGGCGGGCGAAGCAACTACAGCAAGAGGTGTTGAGCCTCGCGCTGCAGCACGTGCAGAGGCGTCTTGCGCGAGAGGCGTCGGGCGACCCCGAACTTGCCTCCATCTTGGCAAGGGTGACGAGTCGGGAGATCGATCCTCTCTCGGCGGTGGACCTCATTCTGGGCAGCGTGTTTGACATGCAACTTCAGCAGTCCTGCGAGGACGAGCCTTCTCGATTATGATTGTTTGAGGAAGCAAGGGTGGTATCCACAACCAGAGTCGTTCTCGCCGGAACGGGCTCGACCGCTTCCGAGCACAAGGAAGTGGCAGTCGTCGCCGCGCTGCGGGACGAAGGGATCGAGGTCGTATACGCTGGCGTAAGGCAGTCGCCTGAGGCCATGGTGGGGGCCGCAATTCAGGAAGACGCCGACGTGCTCGGCGTGTATCTTGCCTCTCCAGAGCATGCTGCCTTGGTGGAGGGGGTGCTGGCGCTGCTGAGTCGGGAGGGAGCGGGCGATATCGCGGTGATGGTAGCCGGCGACCTGTCTGCGGGTCTAGTGGAGCGGCTGCAGGCCGCGGGGGCGGCGCGGGTGTTTGCCGGGGAAGCAGGGGCGGACAAGGTGCTCGAGTACGTGAAGACCGTTACGCATACAAGAGAGGATACCTAATGGCATTGGTCGAGACCGCAGTCGATGGCCGGGTCGCAACCGTCGTCATCAACAGACCCGAGGCAATGAATGCCTTCAACACCGAACTCTTGGGCCTTCTGCATGACGAAATCCTGGCGCTGGGGACTCGCGGCGACGTGGGCGCGTTGGTGCTCACCGGCACCGGCAAGTCCTTCGGCGCGGGCGCTGATATCGCCGAGATGCGCGACTACACCCCCGAGCAGGCCCGGGAGTTCTCGGAGTTGGGCCAAAGAGCCACTACGGCCATCGAGAGCATACCCCAGCCCGTGATCGCGGCCGTGAATGGATTCGCTCTCGGTGGCGGCTGCGAGATAGCGATGGCCTGCGACGTGCGTCTCTGCTCCGAGAGTGCGAGGTTCGGGCAACTCGAGGTCAATCTGGGCATCATGCCGGGCTGGGGTGGCACCCAGCGCCTCATTCGCATATGCGGTCCTGGCTTCGCGCTCGATCTCATGTTCACCGGGCGCATGGCGTCGGCCGAGGAGGCCCTCCGTTGGGGTCTGGTGAGCGCCGTGCATCCAAAGGAGGAACTGCTCGGGAAGGCTCAGGAGATGGCCTTCGGCATCGCGTCCAAGAGCCGGGTGGCCCTCCGGAACATCAAGCTGGCTGCCAAGAGGGCGTACGAGCAGGATCTGGCCGGCGGTCTCCGCCTGGAAGCCGATCTCTTCGGGCTCTGCTTCGCCTCGGAAGACCAAAGAGAGGGCATGGACGCCTTCTTGAGCAGGAGAACTCCGGAGTTCAAGCACCGGTGAGTGGCGAGACTTCGCTGCGAGCCTCCGAATGCGATGAGGACGCATGCTGGTTCACGTATCGGTTGACGGTCCGTTTCTTCGAGACGGACGCCCAGCGCATCGTGCATCACGCCAACTACCTCGTGTACCTGGAGGAAACTCGTTCGGAGTTCGTGCGTGCGCGCGGCCTGTCGTACAAGGAGATCGACGCTCGGGGCATCGCCATAGTGCTCGCGAAGGCCGAGATGCGTTGTGTCGCTCCGGCTACCTTCGACGACGAGCTCGTGGTGTACATGCGGCCGGTGAACGTGGGGAGCAGGTTGGCCACTTTCGAGTATCGTATCGAGAACGCGGCCACCGGATCGTTGCTCGTAAGGGCGCGCACTACCCATGCGTTCGTTGACGAGGCTATGAAGTCGGTGCGGGCTCCGGAATGGCTGCGGCAGGGGCTTTCGTTGTGAGACGGCGGCGAGCCGCGGCTCGCCGCCGTCTCGCCGCCGCGCCTCCTTGGGGCGGGAGCCTCAGTACAGGGTGACGCGAAGAGAGCTGACCCCAGTACGGGCCTTGAGCGACACGGTACTACCCCCGCCGTCATGTACCAGCGTGCCGTCCGCCTGCTTGGCGAAGGCCGAGTCGTAGTTGGTGGAAGTTAGCCCGCTCTCGGAATCTATCACCACTCGCAGCGTGCGTGGGAACTGGATCTCGTACGATGCCACGCCTCCTGCTACCGAGATCTCGGCTCCGTCAACCACCTCCGTACCGACCTTGAGTACCAGCGAGCTTGCGCCCGTATCAACGCGGGCTTTGGCGAGCACGATGTCGGTGAGGTCGACGTTCATGCGGGCCGCGCCGCCTGCAAGCTCCAGTTCCCAGGGAACACGCGAAGAGAGCGTAAAGGCTAACCGGTCCCGGCTCTCGCCCATGTTGAACGGCAACACGAGCCACGAGCCTTTGCCGAGGCCAACCTCGATACGCGCGACACCGTTTCGCGTCTCCTGGTCTACCCTTACGTTCGCGCGGGTGCGGAGCTCGCCTTCGAACGTGGTGCCGATATCCCGGCCTGATATGTCGAGCCGGGTGGCGCCGACATCCACCGAGAGCCTCCCTTCGGTGATGCCCTCGACGGAGGGCCCGGTCACCTGCTTGATGGTAGGGGCTCCCCACTCGCCTGCCCAAGACGCCCAAGAGAACGCCACCGCGCCCAGGACGATGACGCCCATGAGAACAGTGGCGATGACCGCATGCCGGCGGCCGAGCAGGAAGTAGACGCCGAGGATTATCAGGATCACAGGCCAGAGGTGTGCGAGCGACAGGACGAAGCCCCAGTCGACCCATCCCTGAACGGCGGCGAGCATGAGCGCGCCGAGGATCACCAGGAATAGCCCCCATATGACGCGGCCGGGTCTCATGGCCGCCTACTTCTCACCAGGATGAACAGACCGATGACGATCAGGATCAGGGGCCACCACTTAGCCCAGCTCCAGAAGTCGCCGAAGAACTGCTGCGCGAGGAAGAAGAGGCCCAGAATGACCAGCACTATGCCCGCCACCCATCGTCTGCGTTCGGAGACTTCCGGCTCGGCCTCCGCCGGGGGCCCATGCTGTGCCTCGTAGTGTCGTGGGTGGGTCTCGTTGGCCGGCGGAGCCGGGTCTGAGGCCGTCTGCGTCTCTACGGGCGGATCCTCTTTGGGCTCAAGGGGTGTGTCCTGCATGTTGTCCTCCTACTCAGGGCAGGGGAAGACGGGGTTGCCAAGGTATCGGCAGTCTACCCGACGTAGCTTCAACTCACAATTACCCATGCCGGTCCGACGACAGAGGTGTGAACTCATCTGCGGCGGTCATCGAGCGTCCTTCCCGAATGGCGGCCTCGACCGGCGCGGAGCTGTGTGGAACGCCCGGTCGTCCATTCGGCAGAGGAGCTGAACAACGTTCCTTCCCGATTGGATGCAGCCACTCACGCCACCCCCCGGGGTGACCCATTGCCCCGCCATCAGGAACCCGGAGAGACCCGGAAGGGTGTGCGGTATCTCTGTGGTCAGAGCCTCGGGCGTCGGCAGCCATCCCATGATCGAGCCCCTGTAATTGGAGGTGTAGCGCTCGGTGGTATGGGGAGTGGCCACATTCGTCAACACCACCCGGCGTCGTATGCCCGCGAAGTAGGATTCAAGCCGATGGAGGCACTCCGAAGCCAAGCGATCCTTCTCCTCGGCGTATCGTTCGGGGTCGGTCTCGGCCAACGTATGCCAGTATTCCCAGTCCGTCTCGAAGCTAACCTGAACGACGCCGTGACCGGGTGGTGCGAACGACGGCGCGTAGTCGAACAATCGCACGAAGATGGTGTCGATGGTGTGGTTGCCTATGAAGAACGGTCTCTGCAGGATGATCGTCCATAGCGGCGGCAGACCCGCGAATGTGCGCGTGACTCCAAAGGTGGCCATGAACAGCCCCGCGCACACGGGCCAGGAGGCATAACGCAGCCTGGTGGCGTCGTCCAGGTAGCGTCCGTCGAGAAGCTCGAACAGGGTTCGTCTGCCGTCGGCCGCGGATACCACGTAGTCGGCCTCCACGATCTCACCGTCGGCGAGCTCCACGCCGCCCACCCGATCGTTGGCGATGCGGACGGCGGCCACCGGCGATTGGTAGCGCATGTTGCAGCCCAACTCCTTGGCCTGCGTCTCGATTGGTCCGACGAGGCCGGCGGAGCCCTGCTTGAGCAGGCCCAGCCTGTTCTCGGCGGCGAGAGCCAGGGTCGCGATCGCAAGCCACAGCGGTGCGTCGGAGGAGAAGAGTTGGGACACGAGTCGGGCCGTGAAGGGACTGTCCATAGTCTTTGCGTATTCCCGGGCCGGCCGGGCAAACGGGCCCGCGAATAGCCGCAGCGCTCGTCTCATCCTCCACGTGCGTGCGGCTTTGTCGGCAAAGCTCATAAGCTCGACCGGCTTCTCGAGGATGCCGATGGTCAGCCCCTGCAGCGACTTGGCTGCGTTTACCAACTCGAGGATGCGCGCGTAGTCGCTCGCCCTGACACTCTTGAGCTCGAGAGCGAGACGGTCCAGATCGTGGGTGACATCGACCGAACGGTCGGTGATCTCGTCGATGAAGCGAAGGGCTGGATCGAGAATGGTGAAAGATTCCGCCGGGACGCCGAGCTCCTCGTAGAGCCGATGCAGCGGATCGCCGGGAGAAGGGTCGGGAACGAAGTGTATGCCGCCCTCGACTGTGTAGGCTCCTCTCTGCCATGCGCAGGCGAGGCCACCCGGCCGCACGGCCTGCTCGAACACGATCGTTCTGTAGCCATTCATGGCCGCATAGCCAGCCGTGGCGAGCCCGGCGAGCCCGGCCCCGATCACTACGAGGGTCTTGTTGCTCATGGGGTAAGTGTATTGCAGGGTGGGGAGGTTTGTCTCCCGGGTTACCGACCTCGGAGCACCTCACGTACGGCTTGGGTTCCGTTTATGGTAGTCCAGGTTGGTGTGTGATGTGGCGACATATTGGTATTTCTCGTTTATGCCCCTTCCGGTCTCGGGTAGACTACAAATGAACATGTTGGTCTCGCGTGCTTCCAACCGGGAAGCGCGCGGGAAGAGCCGAAGGAGGGGACATGGCCGACAAAAAGGTCGAGCGCAATATCCGATCCTCAGAGGAAGAGCGGCCCATCACTCCGTCGCAGAAGTTCCAGGCGTCCACTTCGGACGGCGGCACACTGAAGGTGCCGGAGAAGACTGATAGCAAGGCCCGGGACGCTCTGCTGGATCGCTTCCGCGAGCGCGAGCAGCGGTTTCGCCGCGAGCAGTCGGATCACGCGCAGGCCGAGGCCACACCGCCGGCTCCCGACACCGACGAGAAGGATCCGCAGCGCGAGTAGCCCGCTTGGCCTGTAGTGCGTCCGTTTTCCCTGCACTGCGACGCGTCAAGGAAGGGCAGCCATGCTTGACAGACAGTTCCTGAAGGATCTTGCTGGTTACCGTAACTCCCGAGGCCTATTTTTGAGCGCCTGCATTTCCACGAGCAGGCTTGATGATTGGCGTCAGAAAGCGCCCACGTTTCTCAACAGTGAGTTCGGCCGTATCAGCCGGGAGGCCGAATGGAGCAAGGAGGAGCGTAAGTCGTTGGAAGCCGAGCTGACCAAAATCGGTGAAGTCCTGCAGTACGACATCACCCCGCAGACCGAGGGCGTCGCGGTGTTTGCCGATGCTAGCCAAGGAGTGTTCGACCGCGTGGAGCTCCCGCTTCGTCTGAACAACAGGCTTCTGGTGGAGCCCTCTCCGTATGTCCGCCCGCTCGTACACGCGCTTGCTGTGCTGGAGCCGTTTCTCATAGTGCGTGTGAGCCGCGATGAGAGCAGCCTCTACGTTGTCGATTGGTGGCGTGTCGCCCGGGAGGACGACCTGACCGGCCCCTACTTGCGTTCTACCGACAGGGAGACGGGTGAGGTGCCGGTTAAGGAGTACTATGCTGCCGCACGGCAGGACTCGCTGGTGGAACAGCACTTCAAGGAAGTGGCGGCGAACGTCGATAAGCTCTTGGAAGAGACCGGCGCCCGCCGGATCGTGATGTGCGGCCAGCACGACATAGTGGCGAATGCATCGAAGTCGCTGAGCGCGGCCGCCCTTGCCCGGGTCGGCGCGAATATTCCGTGGGATGCGGCGGCCAGTCTGAATCAGCTGGTCGTCTCTGCCCGGGAGGCTCTGTCCGATGCGCGAGCGCAGGAGATGACACTTGTTGTCGATCGCATCGACGATGAGCTGGGGCCACAGGGAATGGGTGTCGCCGGATTCGCCGACGTGATCGATGTCTTGGCGCGGGGTCAGGTCCAGACACTACTCGTAGAGAGGGGTGTCCGCCCACCGGGCTGGACCTGCACCACGGGCGATTTCGTGCGGCCGGAGAAGGTGGCGGCATGTCCGCTTTGTGGCGGCGCCATGGTGCCGGTTGACGACATGTTTGGGGAGGCGGTACGTCACGCCATCCTTCATGGTTCTGACGTCGAGGTGGTCGAAGGAGTACAGCGTTTGCACGACTTGGGCGGTATAGCGGCCTTGCTGCGATTCCGATAAGGCCGTCGTTCTCAGATGGCAGGCGAATCGATCTTCTGTACGCCCTGCCCGCAATGTGGCGCTGCATTGGTGGTCCCGCATCGAGTGGGGGTCTTCACCTGTCCTTGGTGCCAGTCGACCTTACGCCCGGCGGAAGGTGTTCCCATCCATTATCTGGAGGAGATCCCCCGGCTTGACAGCGAGCAGGCGTTGGCTGCGGTGAGGGCTTGGGCTGCAGCGTCGAACCTCCCCGTGAAGATGGAGCAAGAGGCCGACTTCCGTATTGGAGAGCTTCGCTTCTTCCCCTTCCTGCGGGTGCGGCGGACCGGGCCAGACGCGGTCTTTCCTCTGGCTCCGCTGCCCCACCCTGAGGTCTATGACCTGGGCCGCACACCGGGCGACCTGCGTCCATTGCTTGGGGCGACCGGAGAAGCACCCCACGGCGCCCCTCCCCCCGACGACGAATCACTTCGGGCCGAGCTGAAGCGTGCTCTTGGGGAAGAGGGGGTGATCGATCTCCTCGTGGAATACCGGGCGTATTTTCCAGTGGCCTACGAGTACCGTAACGCGCACTTCAGTCTTGTGGTGAGCGCCGGCAGCGGGTGGGTACACGCCACCCGCCGGCCGGCCCGTCTGGACGTCGTCGGCGAGCGGATAATGACGGCGGCGGCGATCGCCGTCCTCTTCGTCGAAGCCGTCTTTCTGCCCGGCTTATGGGTTAAGCTGGTGGCGATCGTGTTGACCGCCGCCGCCCTGTTCCCGATACTGAAGGTGCTGACTGCCCGATATGGCTGAGTACTATAACCGCTACGAGCCATCCACCACCCTGGACGTGAGCACGGCGGCCGCTAGCGGAGACCTTCCCGACGCGGCCCGGCTTCGCCTCCGTTCTGTGTCGTGCCCCGCCTGTGCCGGGGCTCTGCGGGCCGCGGACGGAGAGCGGCTCCTGCAGTGCGATCGCTGCGGCAGTCGCTATCTTGCGGCCACTGAGGACGGCTTCTCTCGGCGCTACTTACCCAACAAGGTGGAGCGCCTGCAAGCGGTAGGAAAGGGCACGCGCTTCTTGCTCGAGCATCCCGGCATGCCGAACGACATCAAGGAATCCGCCTTCGTGGAGGCGCACCCCGTCTACGTACCGATCTGGGAGGTGCGCGCCTACGTGGTGGGCTGGGAGTTCGGTAAGAGGACCCGCTCGCGGCTCACGAAGATGACGGGTGGAGACGAGGAGTACCCCACTATGGAAGTGGTGACTGAGGGCATCCAGGAGGGTTTCCTCGCCGAGCGTCGCCACTACCAAGCGGCCGCAGAGCTTGCGACACTGGGGATCGGCCGGCCGCATGTAACCGGCAGAGACTTTTCGCTGCCCTATGCTTCCGGGGAGCTGGAGAGGGGGGCCGCGGTTTTGGGCGCGAATCGGGATCACGCCGAGGTGGTGGCCCGAGCCCGAAAGGCCTTTCTTCGTCCGCCCTCCGGCACTGGGAGTCGGGGCGCCCGCCTCTTTGTCCTCAAGGAGACGACCACGCTGCTCTACTATCCTCTCTGGTCCCTGCGCTATCGGTACAGGGGGCGGCTGTACGAGATGACGCTCGACGGCCGCAACGGGGTGGTGCACTCGGCCCGGGGCCCGGCCGACAACGACAGGCGGCTCGCCCTTCTCCTTGCCATGTACGCTGCGTTGGCCATCGCTGTGGCTTTGTCGGTGGCGAGTCTCTCCGCGGACGAGATCGCCCGCCAGGCCTCCTTCTACACGCTTCTTGTCACGGGTGCGCTCACGGGTGGAGCGTACTGGCGCTTCAGACTTGTGCGGGAGGTGGAGTATCACGAACCATTCTCCTATTGAGCTGATCCCTCTTCGCTGCACGCGCTGCAGTACCGAGCTGGACGGTACGAGCGGAGCAGCGGCCTTCTCGTGCCGTGACTGCGGGCTGCTGTTCGAGCCGGAGGCGCTGGCGCTTAGGGAGATCACTCCCCTAAAGGCTGCGATATCGAGTGAGCTTGCTGTCCCGCTCGACGTGAGATACTTGGCCGTGTGGCGTTTTGCGGCGAGCGTCGAGGTCACGGAGAAGGAGTCGCGCTCTGCTGCCCCCAAGTCCTCGGTTTGGGACAGGATCGGAGCCGTCGCATCTCCCGATACACCACGTCTCTACGTGCCCGCTTTCTCGTTGAAACGGATGATAGTGCAGCAGTTGGGGGTGGCGCTCACCGAGGCGCAGCCTGAGCTCGAGTTGGAGCCGGGCCTTCCGAAGGAAGGCCTGCACGGTCCGCATCTGCCCGAGGCAGAGGCCCCAAAGCGCGACCCCTCCATCCAAGAAGCCTGGGATGAGCCCGATTTCGACACGCTGTCACCGGTACTTTTTGGCGAGACGGACTGTCGCACGGTGGCCCATTTCGTGTACCTTGCTCTTGAAAACCGTCACACGAGTGATCTCAGGTACATCGACTACAGTCTGGACTTGGGCGGTGGCGAGCTTCTGTTCGTGCCCGCTGCATACGATTCGCGCTACGTGAGGGATTCAAACTGGCGTTTCCTACTGAGAGAGTTTGATGGATTGGTCGCCTAAGCAAAGCGAGGTGGGGGCAGTGAGCGACATAGGATCGAGGATCCAAGAGAGCAAGAACTGGTTCGAGAGAGCGGCAGAGTACGTGCCCGGCTACAAGGGCTATAAGAGCAAAGAGTTGCGCCGGGAGGCCGACAAACTGCAGCGGATGTACGTGGCCGAGCGTCTGGAAGCGGCTCGGAGGATCCTCGAGGAGCTGCAACTCGCGCTGAGTCGCCAGGGCAACCTCGAGCTACTGGGTATCATGGATACTGCCCAACGGAAGCTGCGCACGGTCAAGGACCGCTATCTGTTCGCCGACTACGGGTACGCGGGGTGGTTCAACGCCGTCAAGGTCAAGGATGATCAGCTCGACCAGATGTATCAGCTGGATGTGGGAGCGCAGGAGCAGGCGCGGGGCATAGAGGAGTTCATGCGGGCCATGAGCGCGGAGTCTCCTACTCTCCGGGCGGACATCTCCTTGCTGGAGCAGAGGGTGGAGGCGCTTGACGAGTACTTCCTCGAGAGAGAACACGTGATCACTGGGGTGGGGAGGTAAGCCATGGCGATGATGGACATCATCGAATATGTGGATCAGGCCGGTAACGAGATGGTCCACCGGATCCCAGAGAAGGGCTCCGGTGAGTTCCGCATCGGTTCGCAGCTCATCGTCCGGGAGAACCAGTGGGGGGTGTTCTTCCGCGACGGCAAGGCTCTTGATGTGTTCGGGGCCGGAAGGCATACGATCGCTACTCTCAACATTCCCCTGCTCACCAGCCTGCTCACCACCCCGTTGTTCGGCGACACACCGTTCCGGGCCGAGGTCTACTTCGTCAACCAGGCGGTGTTCACCGACCTCAAGTGGGGAACGATGGAGCCCATTTTGTTCCGGGACTCCGAGTTCAAGATGATCCGCCTCCGGGCTCACGGCATCTACAGCATCCAGATCACCGACCCCAAGCTGTTCGTCATGAAGCTCGTCGGTACGCGGGCCATCTACACCAACACGCAGATCGAAGACTTCCTGCGCGGCATCGTTATCGGCCGCCTGGCCGACCTCTTGGGTGAGAACCTCGACTCGGTGCTCGACCTGCCTCGCTACTTCGATGAGCTGGCCGCTGGTCTGAAGGTCCGTTCGAAGGATGACTTCTATCAGTACGGCCTCTCGCTCGTAGACTTCGTGATCAACGCGATCAGTCCGCCCGAAGATGTGCAGAAGCGCATCGACGAGCGCACGGGCATGGAAGCCATCGGAGGCATGGACCGGTACTTCCAGTTCAAAGCTGCGCAGGCCATCGGTGACATCGCTCAAGGCGGGGGCGGGGCTGCAGGCGGCGGGGCAGTTGGAGGCGAGGGTGGCGGCATAGGAGGAGCGGCGGCCACGGGTCTGGGCCTTGGCGCCGGCGCGGGCCTCGGTTTCATGATCCCGGGCATGCTGCAACAGGCGATGGCTGGGGGTGCGCAGCCCAAAATCCGTTGCCCGGAATGCCACTCCGATATTCCGCTCGAGAGCAAGTTCTGCCCGAGTTGTGGTACCAATCTGCAGGCGACGACGAACTGCCCGCAGTGCCAGGCGCCGCTCCCGGCAAGCACGAAGTTCTGCCCCAATTGCGGTCATCAGATGGGTGCTTCCGCAGCCGCGCCGGTGCAACCCGCGGCTCCGCCCACGCAACCCGAATCCGAGTCGACTCCCGGTCCCGAGCAAGGCTCCGCTCCCGGGCAGGATCCGGCGGGCGACAACGAAACGACCGGCCAGGCTGGGTGAAATGGGCGCGTTCGCACCACACCTGACGTGTCGCAGCGCGGGCGATCCCCGTTCGAGGGCCTCCCGCGCGGTCCGCGGTCTCACGGGAGCCGTGCTTCTTGCTGTGCTGTTGGCATTCGTGGCGGTGCTTCTTGCACCGCCGGTTCATGCGCAAGCGAAGTCATGGACCATCGACAGCATGGACGTCGTTCTGGATGTGCTTAAAGACAGCGACATCCTCGTGTCTGAGACGGTCACCTTCAACTTCGAGGGCTCCTACAGCTATGTGGGGCGCGTCATTCCCACCCGGAATCTGGAGTACCTGAAAGACATCAAGGTGTTCCAGAACGGGGTGCAGCTGCCCCAGGGCTCCGGTCCGGGCACCTACGATGTGTTCAACGAGGGTGGCAACCGCGTCATCCAGCTCAACTTCGCCCTCACCGATGCCCGTGCCACCTGGACCATCGAATATAGGGCCCAAGGGGCCATCTTCTACTTCGACGAAGGCGATGAGCTGCGCTGGTACGTGCTCGATGCCGATACTCCCGTGCCGATCGGTAGGGTGACGGCTACGGTGAAGCTCCCCGGGGATGTATCCCCCGATCAGCTGTTCCCTGCTCTACAGACCGGCCCGTCGGTCGAGACCGATGTGGCCCGGCCAGGCGGCGGCACCGTAGTCTTCGAAGGCATCGGGCTGCCTGCATATACCAACTTCTGGACAGTGACCGGCTTCCCCAAGGGGGTGGTAGATTTCAAGTGGACGATCAAGCGGGTGTTCTCCTGGATCGTTCCCAAGGTGGGCTTTGCTCTGCCCATCGCCGCATTCCTCATCATGCTGCTCATGTGGAGAAGGAGGGGCCGTGATGAGCCGGCGGCCGTGCACGCCACCTATGTGTCCGAGCCTCCCTCTGACCTACCGCCGGGGGTGGCCGGGGCGTTGATCGATGAGTCCGTGGACATCCGGGAGGTGACGGCCACCATCGTGGATCTCGCCCGCCGGGGCTATTTCGACATGATTGAAGACAAGGTGGGAGGTCTGGCCGGCATCTTCGGGGCCTCGGTGACGACTTTCCGCAAGCTCAAACCCTTCGAAGACCTGCAAGGTTTCGAACGCAAGGTGGCCGATTCGCTGTTCGCAGGGCACGGCGACACGGTGACCTCGAAAGACCTTAAAGACAAGTTCTACGTGCACATGGCCCCCATCATCGACGAGATATACAATTCGGTTACTCGCCGCAAACTGTTCGTCGATAACCCGCAGAAAGTTCGAGCTAAGTGGGTCGGCTACTCTGTGCTGTTGACCGTTCTGCTTGGCGTACTTATCACCATCATGATAATGACCGACATCCCCGGATGGGGATACTTCCTCTTCGGTTCCATCGTCACGGTCGTGATCGTGTTCGCCTTCGGCCGCGCCATGCCGCAGAGAACCGCCCTCGGCGCCGAGGAACAGAGGAAGTGGGAGGCCTTTCGCAACTACCTTCGTGATCTGCGCAGGTTCGACGACATGGAGACGGCTCGCGCGGCCTTCGAGAAGTACCTGCCCTACGCCATCGCTTTCGGCGTGGAGAAGGACTGGGTGCGGCGCTTCAAGGACGTCCAGGTACCTCCTCCCACGTGGTATCACCCGGTATTCGTGCCCGGCTACGCTTCCTGGGCGAGTGGGAACAGGCCGGGCTCTCCCACCGCCATGGGCGGACCGGCCGGCGGCATGCCGGCAGGCGGAGGTTTGCCGGGTGGTGGGTTCAATCTTGACAGCATATCCAACAGCCTCTTCGGCAGCCTGAACAACATCTCGAGCACGCTGACGTCGTCTCCCAAGAGCTCCGGATCGAGCAGCGGCGGCGGCGGAGGCGGTTTCGGCGGAGGGTTTTCCGGTGGCGGCGGCGGAGGCGGTTTCCGCGCCGGCTAGCGGCCGGCGGCGGAAACCCCACCAAGGAGGGCGCATGCAAAGCAGGATCATCGGGACCGTACTTATGGTGGTGGGGCTGGGTATCGGTGTGTGGCTCGGTGCCGGCTTGGCCACCGGCAGCGTGGGGATCACCGGAGGAGCGCTCGGCTTCGTGCTGTTCAGCCTCCCCTTCTTGGGGGTGGGGCTGTACTTCCTTCTGTCCTCGAAGGGGGAGATCAAGCAGCAGACTAGGGCGGACAAGCAGCGAACCGTGCTCAATGCCGTCACTACCCGGGGAAGGGTGGGCGTCGCCGATCTGGCGATCGAGACCAACTCCAGCCGCGAAGAGATCCGCGACCACATCTACGACCTCATCGGGAAGGATCTCTTCACGGGCTATGTGAACTGGGATAAGGGTGAGCTGGTGTCAGCCGAGGCGGCCAATATCACCGAAGGGCAGTGTCCCAACTGCGGCGGAGCGGTGCAGTTGGCCGGCAAGGGCCTGGTGAAGTGCCCATACTGCGGTACGGAGACCTACCTGTCGAGGAGTGAGTGAGGGTAGCCTACATCCGGCATAGAAGCGGAGGTCCCGCAGGCGCCGTGCGGAAGGCGGATTCCCGGCGGTCGTTTTTCGTCCTGCGTCTCTTTGCCGTGCTCGGGCTGATCGCGGTGCTCTTGTGCCTGGCGGTGCGTTTCCCAGAAGCAGCGCAGGCCAAGGAGTGGCGCATAGAACGCATGAATGTCGTTCTTGATGTCCGGCCGGATTCCGATGTCCGGGTGACCGAGACCGTTACCTTCCGGTTCTCCGGGCAGTTCAACTTTGTGGCCCGCGTCATCCCACTCGTCAACCTGGACGGATTGCTCGACATCGAGGTTCGCAAAGACGGCGTCGAGCTGCCTCCAGGCTCCGGCCCCGGCACCTGGGCCGCGTTTCGCGAGGCGGGTTATCAGGTGATCCAACTGAACTTCTCGCTGGCTGATACCAGCGCCACGTGGACCATAGACTATCGGGCCACGGGAGCAATCCACTACCTGGATGACGTCGACGAGCTGCGCTGGTACGTTCTCGATGCCGACACACCCGTGCCGATCGACGCTATCCGGGCCGAGGTGCGTCTTCCCGGCGAGATCTCCGTCGACGAGCTCTCCGCGGCCGTGCGCACCCGCTCGGAGGTAGAGTGGCGGGCGTTCTCTCCCGAGCCTTCCGTGGTCATATTCGAGGGCCGTGCTCTTCCGTCGTTCACGGAGTTCTGGACAGTTACGTCCTTTCCCAGGGGAGTGGTTTCGTACCGCTGGACTCCAGCGCGGATCGCAGCCGCCGCAGTTCCCCGGCTGGCATTTGTGCTGCCGCTCCTGACGCTACTTGCCACCCTGGTGGTCTTCTTGAGGAGACGCAGCACACAGCCGAGCGGAACCCACGCCGGCTACGTGGCCTCGCCTCCTTCCGAGTTGGCCCCGGCGTTGGTCGGCGTGCTCCTCGATCAGAAGGTGGATCGCAAGGAAGCCGCCGCCACCCTTGTCGACCTTGCCCGCAGAGGCTACGTTGCTCTGAAGGAGGGATCGGGTGTGGTCGCCCAAGACACTGTGGCTACGGATGTGATGCGGGACACGGAAGGAGCGGCTGCGGAAGCCGCCCCCGTGGAGACACTCGGCGGCCCGTCCGGGGCCCATTCGGGTCTCGTGGTGAGCAAGCTCCAGCTCTTCGAAGATCTTGAATCTTTCGAGAAGGCCTTGGCAAACGGAGTGGCCGAGTCCATCTCCACGGGAGTGGGTGTCGAGTACGATCCAGCTTCTGTGCAGGGCGCGGCTGGGCGAGCCTATGCAGCTTTCAAGAGCCTTGTGTACGACAGGGCACTGGAGCTGGGCTACTTCACCAGAAACCCGGAGACGTCAAAGAATTCCTGGTTCGGTTGGGGTGTCATACTCGCTATCTTTGGCATAGTCGGCTCCGTCGTGTTGTGGGGCATGGATATTCCGGGTGCCGGCTACCTGGTTCTGGGATCGGTGGTCTCGGGGGCCATCCTCATCGGCTTCGGGAACGTAATGCCCGCATACACCCACAAGGGGGCGGTGGAGAGGGGCAGGTGGCAGGCTTTCAGCGAGTACCTGAAGGACTTGAACCGCTTCGAGGGAGTGGAGCGGGCCGACGAGCTGTATCAGAGCTATCTTCCGTACGCTGTCGCATTCGGCTTGGAACGCGAATGGGCGCGACGGTTCGCAGGTTTGACGGTGCCGGCGGGCATGGCGTGGTTCGCTCCGAGGGATGTGGACGATGAGGAGCATCTTCGTGGGGCACGCGTTCATGCGTACGGCGAGATGGGTTCGCAGCCCACCCCGTTTGCCCTTGACACCGCAACGTCGGGGTTGGTCTCGCCTCCCGTGCCCAACAGTGCGGTCGGAGCGGGCGCGGGTTTCAGCCTGGATGTGCTCTCGGACCGCTTGTTCAAGGGGCTCGACGACTTCTCCGCCGCGCTCATCGCTGCTCCGCGCTCCAGCGGAAGTGAATCGAGCAGTTCGAGTGGGGTATCGAGTTGGTCTTCGTACTCCGCGGGCGACGATACACCGAGTGGTGGCAGCGGCTTCAGCGGTGGCAGTGGCGGAGGCGGGTTCCGCGCCGGCTGACGCTACGCGAGAGACGATTCCGTGAGCAGCCTCTGGAGTCTTTCGATCGCCCGGAACTGCAAGGCCTTGACGGCGCCTTCGGTCTTTCCCATGGCCTTGGCGGTCTCCTGGATGGAGAGCTCGAAGAAGAAGCGGTATTCGATCGCTTCGCGCTGATCGGGGGTGATCTCCGCCAGAGCCTCCCGCAGGGTACTTCCTCTCTCAGCGCGTAGCAGGGTGCCCTCAGGGTCGCTCTCGGGGCCGAAATCGACCGTGACCGAAGCGTCCGCCTCGCTGTCCACAGGAAGACGTCGCTTGCGATAGTGATCGATGATCGAGTTCTTGGCGATCGTGTAGAGCCATGTCGAGAACTGAGCCGGCGTTGGTCGATAGCGGTCGATGGCAGAGAGCGCCTTCTCGAACACCGTGTTGGTGAGATCCTCGGCGTCCTCTCGGCTCGTCACTCGAAAGTTGACGAAGGTGAAAACCTGCGCGAAGTACAATCCGTACAGACGGGAGAATGCACCCGGATCGCTTGCGGACGCCCTGACCGCGAACTCCTTGATCTCCTCGGGGGAGATCCCGAGCGATCGGGGGACCGCCGGTAGAAGCGCACTTAGTCCTGCCATCCTGTCGGGCCTCACGAGTCTTTGATACAGCTGTACACTTCTGTATCGGCTCGAGCCGGCTGGGACTTGAGGCCCCACGAAGTGGAGGAGCGGGGATCAGCTCTCGGGAGTGGTGGTCGTCGTGGTCGTGGTAGGGCTGGGCGGCTTCGTGGTGGTGGTCGTGGTAGGGCTGGGCGGCTTCGTGGTGGTGGTCGCTGGCGCCAAGGTCGTCGTCGTTGTCTTCGTGCCCTCCTCGACCACTCTCGGGAACATCGGATACGTGCTTACGAAGACGTCCTTGTGGATGACCTCGCCGTTCTGCGTGACGGTGCGGACCACTTTGATATCCTTGCCATCCTGGCCGCCGTCCTTGACTCGTGTCTCGCCGACAAAGATTGCGCCGGTCTGCTCACGCTTCTCTTTGGCCAGCCTGATGTTGTAGAACTCGCTCGTGGTGTAAGTCACCTTCCGGCCTTGAGAAGTGCCGTAGATGACGAACGTAACGCTGCTCCGAGAGGCGGATGCACGGACGAGGATCCAGCCGGGCGTGTCGTTACGGAAACGGAGATTCGGGGCGGGCCAGCTCACCGTGGCGTCTCTGCCGGCCGGATAGCTGCTGATATAGCGGCTGTGGTTCCAGCGCTCGGTGATATCGAGGCCCGCAAAGAAGGCAGCGTTGAAGAGAGTGGTGGAGACTTGGCAGATGCCGCCACCCAGGTCATCCTCCAGCCTACCGCCTTCGATGATGACGGGAGCGGTCTTGAAGCCGCGCTCGCTGGTGCGCCGGCCCACAACGTCGTTGAAACTGAACTGCTCTCCCGGGGCGACGAGCGTGTTGTGGATGATCTGGGCCGCGAGTTGCACGTTGTCGCGGCGGTTCTCCGAGCCGCCGAATTCGGTGGTAAAGGAGGCGAGGGCTGTCTTGATGCCCATGGCCTCCGCAGCCTCGGTGGTGCGGTCGGGCTTCACCTCAGTGACAGCGACCTCGCCTCTCCTATTGGAGGTAGACCTGGTGATGCCGGTGAGGACCTCGGCCGTCTTCTCGCGGTCGAGCTGCCTGCCGGCCACCGAGGGGATCACGCTGGCGGTATTGCCGTCAGTGGACCACGTGGCGTTCTTCGGGTCGAGCTTCACGAGGGACTGTATGCGGTCGAACAGCGGAGTTGCCTTCTCGGCGGATACTAACGACACGAGTTTAGAGCCGCTCTCGACGGTGAAGTCCATGAACTCCGCGATCTCCTCGGGGGAGATCACCCATTCGTGCTCGCCGAAGGCGAGCACGGCCGGAGAGCTGATCATGGTGCGGGCTTCGGCGACCGCCTCGGCCGTGTCGGTGGCTTTGATTCGTGGCGTAGCCGTCTTCATGGGTACGGGTATCTCTGTGGAGTGGAAGGAGATGAAGACCTCCTCCATGCGGAAGCGAAGAAGCTGGCGGTCAACGACAAGGCCATCCCTGCCCTCGATGACGGCGACCTCGCCTCCCTCGATCTTGAGGCCCGCGTTCACAGGTGGGTCGTCGAGCTTCTCGCCGACGAGATCTAGGAAACGTTCCGTGCGCTCGTCGTCCATGGTACCCACGAGGCCCTCATCCCGGGGAGAGAAGTAAAGCGAGATCCGAGTTCCCAGATCGACGAAGAAGTTGCGGTTACGGGTAAGGTTGTAGGCGTTCGCGACTGTGGTTTCCACGTCGATGTGAACGCCGAGGTCATCGGCCCTTAGTGGCCAGCGGTAGTCGTCCTTGGTGAGTACGACTACGCTGTTTCCGGCCTGTTCAACAAGGGCGTCTACCTTCTTCTCGGCCTGAGGACGGGTCAGACCCCCCATGGTCTCTCCCGACACGGTGACGCCGGGATGGATGCGATTGAGGGTGATCAGCGAGTCGACCAGTACGAGGAACAAGCAGAGCGCGAACAGGGCGGCCAACAGCGCAAGGAGCTTGGCTTTCCAACTGCGTCGAACGGCACGCCGAAGCCCATGCCCGAGCTTGGAACGACGGGCACGCGGAGCCGGACGTCTGGGGGATTCGTGGGAGCGCGACACTGGCCTGCTCATGGAGTGGTTTCCTTGATGCGGACGTGCGATTCTCATACAAGATACCAGACCTGATTCAGGCCTCACAGGTTCCGGAGAACGAAGCTCGACTCTAGTCTGCAAAGGACGACACGGCATGGAGAATAGCGTGATGGACGCTCATCTGCGCCGGCTCCTTGATAGGGGCCTGATCGATGCGGGTACAGCCCGGCGGGCCAGGGTGCTCGCTCGGCTCCTGGGGAAGACGAACGTGTCAGGTGAGAAGGTGGCGGCGGAACTTGGCATATCGCGAGCCGCGGTCTCCAAGCACGTTCGGGCGATGATACAAGCAGGTCTCGCCATCTCCGCGACTCCGCGCCTCGGATACTCTCTGCCGGAGGGAGTGGCGGCGGACAGCCTGCTACCGGAAGTTGTCATTCCCCGTCTGCTCCAAGCCGCAGAAGGTCCAAGGCCACCCCGAGCTGATGCGCCGCTCGGTATTCCCTACCTCTACTTCTCCGAGACCGACTCCACCAATGATGTCTTGAAAGACCGGGCAGGATCAGGACTGCCCGACGGGGCGATAGCGGTCGCTGAGGCGCAGAGGGCCGGCCGAGGCCGACTGGGGCGTTCATGGACGAGTGATCCGGGTAAGGACCTGACCTTCTCTCTCCTTCTGCGGCCGCGGATGCCCTCCTCGTTGGCCCAGTTCACCGTCATTGTGGCCGGTCTTGCCGTGGTAGCCGCCGTCCATGCGGCGGCCCCTGAACTTGAGGATCCGGTTGGCATCAAGTGGCCCAACGACGTACTGGTCGGGGGGCGCAAGCTCTGTGGAGTGCTGACCGAGGCTTCGATCGATATGGACGCAATCCATTGGGTCGTCATTGGGGTGGGTCTGAATGTGAACGGTGATTTCGCGTCCATCCTGCCTAAGAAGTGGGAAGCGGGACGGGTGGAGCCGATCTCGTTGAAAGAAGCCGCCGGGCGAAGCTTTCCCCGGGCCAGCCTCCTCTCGGTCATTCTCGAGGAACTCGCGGCGCGACTCGCCCTTCTTGAGGCGGGCGACACGGAGTCGCTACTCGGCGAGCTTGCTTCTCGCGATCTACTGGCGGAAAGGCAGGTGGCGATCCGGCTTGGCGTGGGTCCGGGCGACGCGGTGCTGGAGGGTGTCGCGGCCGGGTTTCGAGAAGACGGAGCGCTCATGGTCCGGACGGCGGACGGCGTGCATCGCCCGGTGTTAGGCGGAGATGTGACCTTGCGGCGCTGAGGCGATCACTGCAGGGGCGACCGGGCGCGAAGACACACGCCACTGTAAACCCTATTGCGAGGAGGGGTTGACAGCGACCACGGATCCCTGGTAGCTTCCGAGTGTGGCGCCTCCCGGAGGGAGCGCCACACTAGCCGGCCACACCGGAGGTTAACCGCGATGCGGCAGCACTCTCGCGCCCGCCTATTTCAGCTAATCTCATGCTCCATGATGGCGGCGCTACTCGGCGTGCTGTCTCTCGTGGCTGTACCCATCCCCGTGTCTCCTGTACCCGTGACTCTACAGACATTGGGCGTGCTGCTTGCCGGAGGTGTTCTCGGTCCGTGGTGGGGCTCCGCAAGCGTGGTCCTGTACATCGCCTTGGGGGTCGTGGGGGCCCCCGTGTTCGCGGGAGGTGAGGCGGGGATCGGCGTGCTTGTGGGACCCAAGGGTGGCTATCTTCTTGGATTCGTCCTCGCGGCGCTGGTTATGGGGATCGCGTCAGCAGGCAGTCTGCGCCGGGCCAGTAGCGGAAGGAGCAGGCCGGTACTACTTGTCGGGGGGGCCATCTTTGCCTCTGCAGCGGTATACGCCGGCGGAGTGCCCTGGCTGGGCTGGGTCACCGGCATGGGCATCGGCAAGGCGGCCTTCGTGGGGGCTCTCCCCTATCTGCTTGGTGACGTCCTCAAGGCGGCTGCGGCGGTGGCTCTGTTGTGCGCGCTCCATCCTGCGCTCGACAAGGCGGGTCTCGGACACGTGCGCGGCGCGAGGCCATGCGCCCATCGGCGGCGGTGATTGTCTACCCGCGTGTGCTTCCTTCCTGTATTCTGCGGTTGTTCACAGACGGCGAAATACGGAAGTGCGATTGGACATCACAGCCACATGACCGTCTTGGAGGCTATTCTTCTGGGCATCGTTCAGGGTCTGACCGAGTTCTTGCCCATATCCAGTTCCGGACACCTTGTCATCGTTCCTGAGTTCCTCAACATGGAACCGCCTCCGCTCGCTTTCGATGTGCTGCTCCATCTTGCCACTGCGATAGCGGTTCTCGGGTACTTTGGTCGCGAGATCTACATGATGATCGTGGCGTTCGTGGCTCCAAGACGCTTGGAGCCAAAGGAGGTCAAGGGCTGGCGTCGCATGGCCTTGTGGATGGTGATCGGATCGGTTCCCATCGCCGCGGCCGGTTTCTTCTTCAGGGGCTTCTTCGAGTCGCTCTTCGAGAGCACGCTTGCCGTGGGGGCCTTCTTGATCTTGACCGGGTGCCTCATGCTCGCGGCCGACTTCGTGGTGTCGCGAAGCGTTGGAGAGAGGCGCGTTCTCAAGGATATTGGCGCAGCCGACGCCATAATCATCGGGCTCTTCCAGGCGCTTGCGGTGGCTCCGGGTCTGAGTCGCTCGGGGGCGACAATCAGCGCTGGGGTGTACGTGGGATTGGAGCGGCGCTCGGCCGCACGGTTCTCTTTCTTGCTCAGCGTGCCGGCCATCCTCGGCGCCGGCCTGGTCAACGCTGGCGATATCAGCGCAGGGCTGCAGGGCGGTTCCGCATCGGCCTTCGCCCTGGGAGCGCTCGCCGCGCTCGTGTCGAGCGTGTTGGCTGTCCACTTCATGCTGCGTTTCCTGCGGAACCATAGGCTGCGGGGCTTTGTCATCTACGTGTTTGTCGTGGGAGCCATCGTAATCGGGCTTTCGCTGCTGTAGGCTTATCCGGACCGTGAATCGGCATAACACAACTCTCGCACCGGCACGCAGCGGCGGCAGCTCTCACGCAGGGCCCCGGTGTCGGAGTCTTCTCCTCCCGGCCCTCGTGGCCGTGGCTCTCGCGGCGATCTGTATCGCAGTCACTTGTTTCGCCGAGATTGCACGCGCCGCTCCTGCCACCGTAGTCCGCACCGGTCCCCCGGCCGAACCGGGAAACGCGCGACGCATCGCCCTCACTTTCGACGACAACTTCCGGCCGGAGCTCTCAATACCTCTGCTTACGTATCTGCGGGAGAACCAGGTCAGGGCCACCTTGTTCGTGACGGCCGTATTCGTGGAGCGCTACCCCGATCTTACGGCAGTGATGGCGGCGGGGCAGGCGGAAGGCTGGTTCGAGATCGGCGATCATTCCGCAACGCATCCTTTTCTGACGCAGCTTGCCTATCCCGATTTGTTGGCGGAGGTGGGGGCGGGCGGCGATGCCTACGAGCGCATGACCGGTAAGCAGGCGGCTCCTCTGCTGCGCCCGCCGTATGGGCATGTGAACGACAGGGTGCTTATGGCCGCCGGAGAGAGGGGCCTCCGCTATGTCGTGCTGTGGGATCTCGACACGAGCGATTGGACCGGTATATCGGCCGAGACCATCGCCACGCGGGTCATCTCCGGAGCGAGCGATGGGACCATCGTGCTCATGCACATGTCTGCGGAACACACGTTAGAGGCTGTTCCGATAATCGTTGTGGGTCTGCGCAACCTCGGCTACGAGCTCGTGACCGTCGGAGACCTACTGAGGAACGGACGCAAGTTCGTGGATGTCGGCGCGACCACCCCGGGCGCCGAGGCGATCGGTGAGCTGGTAGACGCGGGAGTCATGAACGGCTACGACGATTTCTTTTTCGGTCCCACTGACGCTATGACACGCGCACAGGTGGCCAAGGTTGCCGTGCTGGCCGGTGGGCTCCACACCGAAGAGCCGGACAATCTCGACGATCCGACCTTTGTAGATGTGCGGGCCGAGTACGACCTGAGCGGCGCACTCCTACCCTATCCGCTCGACTACGTCGAGGAGGCCGTGGCCGCGGGTCTGGTGGCCGGTCTGGTGCGGGAGGACGGGTCGCGTGTGTTCCTGCCCGACCAGCAGATCACCCGGGTGCAGTTGGCTCAAATAGTGGCGAGGATGGCACGGGAGCTGAAGGGGTACCCTGCAGTGCCCTTTGAAGGCCCCGCGCCGTATCTGGGCGATGTGCCGGCACACGCCCGCGAGGATGTGGCGATGGTTGCACATCTTGGCATTATGAACGGTTATGGCAACGGGAGATTCGATCCGTACTCGAGCGCGATGCGCGGCCACGTTGCCGCCGTGATTGCTCGTTTTCTCTACCTGCCTCTGTACCAGTCGGCCGAACCATCGCCATTACCCGAACCCATCGATGAGTGAAAATACCCCCGAACTGGGTACCTGGGCCGAAAGTCCTAGAGAGAGAAGAGGCCTTCAACTCAAGGGGTGTGGTTTGAGCGTGGGCCCGTATGGAGTGGATTGACGTGAAGACACGCAGAAGTGGATCGTTCTTTTCCGCCCGGTTTTTGCTGGCCACCGTCCTGCTTGCCACGATCGCGTTCGCAGCGGCGGGTTGTACTCTGGTTACCACTACCCAGGGCAGTACCACCACTTCCGGTCCGGGTGGTACGCCCCCAATCCCGCCTGCGAGCGAGGATGCCAGTCCGGCCGAGTCCGTCGCGGAGAGGCTGGGGCCGAGCGTGGTAAACCTGAAGGTCGAGGGTGTGGTCAGCGGTGCTTTTGGTCAGCAGCGTTTTGGCGGACAGGGGTCCGGAGTCGTGTTCCGGTCGGATGGCATGATAGTAACGAACAACCACGTGGTCACGCAGAACAGTATTCCCGCCGACAGCATCACGGTCACCTTCGCTACGGGGGAGCAGGTCCCGGCCACGTTGGTCGGCCGTGATCAGCTCACCGACCTGGCGGTCGTCAAAGTGGACAAGAGCGGTCTTCGGGCAGCCGAGTTTGTCGTCAACATGGCAGAGGTGCGCGTGGGTCAGTGGGCCATCGCCATCGGAAGCCCTCTCGGCTTCGACAACTCGGTCACTCTCGGCATCGTGAGCGGCCTCATGCGGCAAATCCCGCCGGAGGTGGGAGGAGATCAGGCGCTCATCGACCTCATCCAGACCGATGCCGCCATCAGCCCGGGCAACTCCGGGGGTGCGCTTGCTGACGCCCGAGGCCGCGTGATAGGCGTCAACGTAGCCTACCTTCCGCCCGGCCAAACGGGCGCCCAAGATGTGGGCTTCGCCATACCGGCCAATGTGGTAGTGGACGTGGCCGAGCAACTGATAGCCACCGGCCGGGCCGTTCACCCCTATATTGGCATAGTGCCTCGCACGGTAACCCCCGACCTGCAATCGCAGTTCGGCCTCTCTCGCTCATCCGGCCTGATCGTCGCCGAAGTGGAGCCCGACACGCCGGGCGCCCAGGCGGGGCTCCGGCAGGGAGACATCATCGTTTCGATCGACGGTCAACAGATGGTCAATGCGGGGGACCTCTTCAGCCTGTTACGCACCAAGAGACCGGGAGAGAGCATCTCGGCGATCATCGACCGAGATGGTACCGAGGAGACGGTCATCGTGACCTTGGGCGAGAGGCCACGGCCGAACTGAACGGAGTAGCCCGGGCGGGTCGTGTCGACCTCCCCACTCCCGTCTGGCTGAGGCGCGGGCTACAAGCGGATCGCGAAGCCGTCCTCTCCGCGCGGCTGCTCTTCCTTGATGTCGATGCTGGTTACCAGAGCCAAGGTTGGTCCTTCTCTTGCCCAGGCCAGCAGACGGTTGACGGCGGCAGGGTCTCCTTCGAAGACGGCTTCCACTCTGCCATCGGGCAGGTTTCGCACCCAACCCGTCACTCCGTGCATCTGGGCCTCTCGCCGGGTGTAGTCGCGGAAGCATACGCCCTGCACGTGTCCGTCTATGAGGCAGTGTAGGCGGGTCCGTTCCACGGTCAGCTCCCTAAGGTGTGCCGTCGCGGCTCTCGCCGAAGGCGTCGCGACCTACTAGTGGAACGAAGCGGCAGTCCAGCACTCGGGCCTCCTTGAACGCATCACCCTGCTTGCGATATTGGCGAAGTTCCTGCACGCTCGTATCGCCTACGGGAATGACCAGCCGGCCCCCCTCGGAGAGCTGCTCTGCTAGAGCAGTCGGCACGTGCGGAGCGGCGGCGGTCACGATGATGGCATCGAAAGGAGCGGCTTCCGCGCAGCCCAGGGTGCCGTCCCCGACGATCACGTGAACATTCTGATAGCCGAGGCCTTCGAGGAGGCGCTCGGCCTCCCTCGCCAAATCGCCGTACCGTTCGATGGTCCACACCTCGTGGGCGATCTCGGCCAGAACAGCCGCCTGGTAGCCGGATCCCGTTCCTATCTCAAGCACGGTCGAATCCGGGTCGAGCTCTAGAAGCTCGGTCATGCGGGCCACGATGTATGGCTGGGAAATGGTCTGCCCCCTGCCGATGGAGACCGGGGTGTCGTCGTACGCCGCCCAGCGCAGACTTTCGGGAAGGAACAAATGACGGGGAACGTGCCGCATGGCCGCAAGGACGTTCTCGGCGTGTACGCCTCGCGCCTCAATCTGATAGGTGACCATGTTGCGGCGCATGCCGGCGAAGCCATTGTCATCCGGGGCGGGCACAGACACCTCCGATCAGACGGACGGGCTCACTCGCGAAGCAGGCGCAGCCCTTTGTACTTTTTTCTCCTCTTCGTCTTTCTCACACGGTACACGAAGTAGAGCAGGAACAATAGGAAGAGGATTCCCAGAAGCGGAAAGAGTAGGACCGCAACGGCGCCTGCAGCTACCACCAGGTCAAGGAACAGACTCAGGAACGCACTTGCGGTGCCATCCGAAGCCTGCCGGTTGATATAGAGGGCTCCCTTTGCGAAGTGCGCGATGGCTGCAAGTGCGGCCCCTGCGACCATCCCCACGATGACCACCACCGCGGGTTGGGCTGCGAGTGCTGCCCCGAAGGCAGCGGCGCCCGCCGCGACTCGGAGCGGTGTGAACAGTAGGTCTTGCGCCTGGTAAACGGCCGGGAGCTTGTCGAGCGTGAGTTCCACCAGGGCCATGGCGAAGAGAGCGATCCACACCCAAGGAAGCTCAAGAAAGGCGAACCACGTGCCGGCAAGCTCGGGAGCGCCGAAGAGCCCGTGAGCGGAGAAGAGGCCGAGCAGGGCCACGGGCAGAAAGGCACGCAAGCCGGCCAGTTGTGCAAGCCCTACACCCAAACACACTTGTGCGAGAACGCTGGAAAGAAGGAAGTCCATGATGCCATCTCTGGTCGATTGATGGCCATCAGTCTACCATCGAGACCTTGTCAAGGGCATGCGGGAGACCATATACTGCCGCGAATCGTGACCAGACGTTCCCTTGACAACTACGAAGACCTGTATGCGTCCCGTACCCAAGTGATGAGGTCCTCAGCCATGAGAGACCTCATGAGCCTCACGGCTCGGCCTGAAGTCATCTCGCTGGCCGGAGGCCTCCCGGCGACCGACAAGTTCCCCAGGGAAGTATTTGAGCGCATCAACGCCTGCATCGCAAGCAATGGCTGTGCGGCTGCTCTTCAGTACGCTCCCACCGAGGGTTTCGACACGGTCAAGCAAGACATCGTCACGGTCATGAGTGAGGAGGGCTCCCGGGCGGACCCCGATCACATCATGGTGACCACCGGCGGGCAGCAGGCCATCGATCTGGTCACCAAGACCTTCATAGACCCGGGCGACGTGATCCTCGCTGAGAGCCCCGCATACCCCGGCGCCCTCACAACGTTCATGACCTATCAAGCCCGAGTGGTACACGTTCCCACCGATGACTGCGGCATCGTGCCCGACAGACTCGAGCGGGTCCTCTCCGAGCTGAAGACCGAGGGACGCCGGCCCAAGCTACTCTACGTGGTACCCAACTTCAGCAACCCCTCCGGCGTCACGGTGTCACTCGAGCGCCGCAAGGTTATCGTCGACATCGCGGCCCGTGAGCGACTCCTCATTGTCGAGGACAACCCATATGGGTTGTTGCGGTTCGAGGGAGAGTTGCTTCCCACCTTGTTCTCATTGGACACTGTCGAGAACGTCGTTTACTTGGGGTCGTTCTCCAAGATCGTCTCTCCCGGCATTCGCACCGGATGGTTGGCGGCTCCTTCCGCGATCTATCAGAAGATCGTACTGGGCAAGCAGGCCGTTGATCTCTGCTCCAGTTCTCTCACGCAGATGTTCGTGCATGAGTTTGTGCACAGCGGCGATTGGAAGGAGTATGTGGCCGACCTGCGAGCCACCTACGCTGCTCGGCGTGACGCCATGCTGGAAGCTCTCGCGGAAGAGCTTCCCCAGGGGTCCACCTGGACCCGTCCAGAAGGGGGCTTTTTCGTGTGGGTGACGCTGCCACATGGCATCCACACCGGGGATCTCTTGGTGAAAGCTATAGAGCGGAACGTGGCCTTTGTGAGGGGCGATGCGTTCTTCGTCGACGGACAAGGCACGGCGAGCATGCGCCTCAATTTCAGCTACAACGACGAAGAACGAATACGGGAAGGGGTCAGACGTCTCGGCGAGGTGATCCGGGAGCACTTGGAGCTTCGTCGTTCGTTGGGCTTCAGCTAGCGGAAGGTCGGGTCGGCGACGAACGGCGCGGGGCCGGCTGCGGTGGGGAAGGATCTCATGAGACAGACACATGTGTGCGTGCTGTACGGGGGGCGCTCCGTCGAGCGGGACGTGTCGGTCGCTACCGGCCATCGGGTGGCTCGGGCGCTCCAGGCGCGTGGATACGAGGTCACTGGCATCGACGTCGACGAGACGCTGGTACGTCGGTTGAAAGAAATGCGGCCCGACCTGGTCTTCATTGCCGTGCACGGCAGGGGGGGCGAAGACGGCACCATCCAGGAGCTACTCGAGATCTTAGGATTGAAGTACACGGGTGCCGGCGTTCTTGCGAGCCTCCGGGCTATCGACAAGGTGCTGACTAAACGCATCCTCCAAGCCGAAGGTATTCCCACGCCGCCGTTCCAGGCCTTCAGCGAAGCCGCGTTCCACGATCTGGGCGCCAAGGACACGCTGGAGATGATCGTTGAGGAGCTTGGGCTTCCTCTGGTGGTCAAGCCGGCGGCCCAAGGCTCGGCATTCGGCATCAGTATTGTCCCCGGATTCGAGGGACTACCTAAGGCGCTGGCCACCGCACTCTCCTTCGACGGCAAAGTCCTCTTGGAGAAGTATGTAAGCGGGCGAGAACTCGCGGTCAGCATCATGGGCGGCGGTAAGCGTGAGATCGAGACCCTTCCAATCGTCGAGGCGGTTCCTCGTTCCGAGCATCCGTTCTACGACTTCGACTCCCGCTACGTTCTGGGGGAGACTGACTTCATCGTGCCGGCGGAGCTGGATCCTGAGGTCGAGACCGAAGTGCTCCAGGTGGCCAGGAACACGTATCTGGCCCTGGGATGCAGCGGCTTCGGTCGGGTGGATGTCATTCTCGATGACGCGGGACATCCTTGGGTACTCGAACTGAATACGATTCCCGGGCTCACGGAGAGCTCGCTCATGCCGCTGGCCGCGGAAGCCGCCGGTCTGAGCTTCGAAGACCTGGTGCAGGCCATGGTGGATTCGGCCGTGGTCGCGGACTCTGCTTGACCCGATTCAGCGGAACCGCAAGGCAACGGCGGGGGATGCCAGAGCGGAGGGGATCAATCGGACCCCGCGAAGAAGGATGCTAGAATTGCGGTGGCTCGTAGGCGGCGCCCTACACAGGTTGCGCCCGACGCGCCCCCGTAGCTCAGGGGATAGAGCAGAGGATTCCTAATCCTCGTGCCCAGGTTCGATTCCTGGCGGGGGCACTACCGACCTCAAGATGAGAGAAGGAGTGATCCGAGGCATGATCGACACTGATTTCGAAGCCTGCGGCGCTCTCATCACGGATGCGCGCAAGCGTGCCGGCAAGAGCATCGCCCAGATGGGCGAGGAGCTGGCCATCCGTCCATCCTACCTGGAGATGCTGGAGAAGGGGGAGCTTCAACGCGAGGTCGGTCCAGGGTACTTTCGCAGCATACTCTTGAGCTGCGCTGAAGCTCTGAAGTTGGATGGCGAGCGGCTGCTCATCGAGTTGCAGAGCGGCTCTCCTTCCGGCGTAGGAGCAGCAACCTCACTGCCGGCAACGGACGCTCCTGAGGCGTTTGGACCCCCACCCGTGTCTCCCAGGCCAGACTCGTCGTCGGAGACCGAGGATGTGGCGCCGGAGGGCGTGGTGGCGGACGGGACTCCGTACGTGCTTGAATCCCCGGTCACCCCGTCTGCTGGGGTCGCGCCTCCAGCCCGCGCAGATATGTGGGAGCACACCCGTCGGAGGGTGGACCCAGACCGGCTTGAGGGCGGGGCCAGTGACTCCACGGCCTATCGTGTCGTCATGGTTGTACTTCTCGTGCTTGGTATAGCCACGGCCGTGCTCTTTGCGCTGCCGCTTCTCGGCCTCGTAGCCTAGGGCCGCAAGGACCGGTCAGTTGCTCGCTTCCTCCCACAGTGTACGGTCGGCAGTGTTGCGGAACGCTTCCGCGACCTCGGGGTGTAGAGGGTTGCGTTCAAGAGCGAGCGCGAAAAGGAGATGCGCGGTGGCCACGAGACGGTCCACCGAGTGCGAGCGTAGGCGGCCGCATTCATCCTGAAGAGCGACCGTATTGGCGAGAGAGCCTGCCGCAGAGCCGGGAGGGAACGCCTGGGCGAGGGGACCTGCCGAGTCTACAAACGCTGCCAGATCGAGTGCCCGCCTACCGGCCAGGTAATAGAGGGACCAGTCCGCAGGATTGCGGACGACTGCCTGTTCTGCGGCCCAGTGGGCGAGGCAGAGGTTGTCGAAGGCTGCCGACTTGGAGTCGTCGGCAATGGAGTCTTGCAGCGAGCGAGCCGCCTGAGCGTATGCCTCGGCGCGAATGGTGAGGGGCTCCGGATCGACCGGATTGAGGAAGGCCGCCACGGCGGTATTGGCAATGGAAACGGCCGGATCGTGTGCCAGATTGCGGGCGGCGCTCTGTTGGAAGCGGAGCGACAGAAATGGGAACAGCGCGCTGAGCAGGGCGACGGCCGCTACTGCTATCAGCGCGGCGCGGAATGCGGTCGATAGCGGCCCGCGCGGTTGCAGGGGGGCGGTGACCCCGGAACCGGATCGGCGCCTGTGTGCCTGCTCGAGCCGGCGGTCCAGATGCTTGTCCGACCGGCGATAAGTTTGGAAGCCCAGCTCCGAAACGGGAGTGGTCGGCGCCGGATTCTCAACTGCAGCATCCACAGTGGTGTCTGAATCGGGGAGGCGTAACCGAAGAACTGGGAGGCGGGGCCACAGCACGAGAGCCCGCGCATCCACGATCGACACCGCGAGAGCAAGGAAGAGGAGCGGTAGCAGCGTTACTCCAGGCATGTGCCATAACCACTCCACGCTGCCGTGCACAAACCAGTACAAGACACCGAACGCGAGCGAGAAGGGCCAGGCATGGGCGGCGGAATCGGTTCCCCAGCGGCACGATTCTCGCGGAGGTCGGGCGCGCAACAGCCAAGTGTCGCGCGCTCTTCGCCAAGATGAGGCCATGCGCGGCCAGACACTGATCAGAAGCCCGAGGAAGAGGAATCCGAAGAAGAGCAGTCCTCCCACTACACCCGTCTCCGAGAGTACTCGGATCTGCAGCGAGTGAGGCTGACGCACGTTCGCCCTCTCGCTGTTGCGATACCGGGAGTGGCTGTAGACGAAGTTGTTGGCTCCCACGCCGATTATCGGCGCGCTCTTGAACTCGTTCCAACCCACTCGCCAGATGTCCCAGCGACCGCTGGCCGACAAAGTGCCGAACCGGCTCTCCGGTATTGTGGGGGTCTCCGGGGGCGCATCGGCCACGGGAAGGGTCACCGTCTGCTCCGCCATGAGACGAGTCCAGCTGTCGCGGACCCACTGCCCCGGCGAGCCGAAGTCTCGGGATACCTGGACCGTTCCGTATACGGCCGCGGCCACGACCGCCGCGACTACGATCCCCCCGAAGAGCATCTTCATACGGTTGCTCACATGCACCCATTTTTCCAGCAGGCTGAGTACCATGCCGAGCAGCGCCGCGACGAAGAAGGCGAGCAGGGAGTGGTAGACGACCGGCCAAGCTCCCAGGGCTTCCGGCCCCTCGGTCCAGTAGCGGTTGAAGTCGGGGAAGGACCACACCAAGAGTACGGCCGGAACCATCAGGAAGACGAGGGTCCGCAGGCGAACGGGCGAACACGCGAACCACGCAACGAGCGTGATGGCGAACGCCCAGAAAGCGCCCCGCGATTGCGTCATGACCGCCAAGCCTATGAGTGAGGAAGCGGCGCCCAGGGCGAGGGAGCGAAGAAGGATCCATTCGCGAGGGTCTGCGGCGATCCATAGCAGCGGCCAGAATACCATCAAGAACATGGCTGCCGCGTTGTTGGGATAGGTGGCGGGATAGCTGAATCTGTTGCCCGTGAAGAGAAGCGGCAGGTTGGTAGCGGTCTGAAGGCGCCATACGACGAAGCCCAGAAGCGCGAGGGAGGCTGCCACCAGCACGTACCTGCATGCGCGCCGTGCTCCTTTGTCGGTGAGGAACAGGACGGCCAGAACGAAGAACACCAGGTAGAAGAAGGTACGATTGATCTCCTCCCAGGCGAGGAAGAGGGAAGGCGCCCAGATAGCGGAGCATGCCACCCACAACGAGTACAGGAAGAACATGATGACCAGCGCGAAAGCTCCCTGTCGTGGACGCCGGGGATATGCGGCAAGACCGGCGATGATGACCGCGAAGAAAGAGGTTCCCACCGCGGGCAACAGCCACCGGCGGGGAAGGAAACCGCCTTGGAACAAGGCCAGGAGAAGCCACAGACCGAACAACAGGAGCAGCGGGAGGATCCAGACGTTGACCGTCTTCCACACCGGAACGTGCGGGACTGTGAGAAGGCCGGCCCGCACGGAGAACTGACGCTCCGGTGGCCGTTGAGTCTCGTGCGGGACCGGGTGGCCACTTGAGCCGGGGTCGACCGGTGGAGACTCGTTCGCAGAAGGTGGGATAGTAGCCTCTTGTTGCCTCATGCCAGCGTATTGAAGGGGTACTTCTCACTCACAGTATCATGGGCGCAATGCTTTGACAGGCCCGACAAGGGCAAGTATGGTGGTATCAGTCAGGTCGTCGGAAACGCGACAGAGGGAGGGAGCTTGTCCGCGATTCCACCAACGTGTCCGCAGTGTGCGCACGAGCAGGCGGAAGGGGAGTTCTGTGAGGCGTGCGGAACTCGTCTCTCGGCCGCCGCCGGTGCGGCAGCTGCCGGCTCCGCAGGGTATTCATCGTCGGGTTCAGTACCGCAAGGAGGGAACATGCCGCCAACGCAATCGTATCCACCGCCGCAGGGGCCGGGGGGATATGCGCCCCCTCCCTCCACGAGGAAAGACAACAGAGGTTTCTTCGCGCGTCTCTTTGACTTCTCGTTCGAGACCTTCATCACTCCGACTATCATCAAGGTCATCTACATCCTACTGATGATCGTGATTGCGCTGATGATGCTCACCATCATCATCGTGGGCTTCACTCAGAGCGTTGTCACCGGCCTCATCGCGCTGATCATCGTGGCGCCGATCGCCGGTTTCCTGTACATACTGTTCGCCAGGGTGTGGCTCGAGATCATCATCGTTCTCTTCCGGATCCACGACAACACCGAAGAGATCGCTCGCGGCGGCATGCGTTAGGAGCATTTCTGGCCAGGACAGAGGGTGACGACGACGTCACCGGGCATGGATGAGAAGTGAAAGGGGGCCGCCACAGCGGCCCCCTTTCACGTGGACTTCTTTGCGCCGGAGTTAGCACGAAGCCGGTCGAGGCGTCGCGCGCAGACCTCGGATACCGGGTTCAGTCGCGGACCAGAAATGTCTCCGCACCCCGCTGTACAACTCGGACTCCCTCGTTGCCTTCCGCTTCCAGAACCTTTCTCAGGCCTTGAACAAGAGTCACCGCCTTGCGGTCGGTACCATCTACCACCACGCTCTTCTCAGCGCTGGAGATGAAATCGGCGATGATCTGTTTGTAGAAGCTGGTTCGCTGGCGGGATGGAACCGGCTTGGGTATCAGGGTATAGCCTTTGTTCTTGGGCATCTGTTGCCTCCATCGACAGCTGTCTCGTCGAATTCTTGCCTGTAGTACAAGGCAAAGACTATACACCATACCCAGAACACCGAACCGGAGGGTGAAGAAAGACCGAGAGAGTCGGTGATTCCGAACACGAGGAACACCACTAACGAGGAGGCAGTGGCGAGGAATAGACTCTTCGTCGGCAGATCATGTCTGAAAGACACGACGACCATCGCGAACTGCGACACGAGCAAGAGAATGAAAGCCGTGATCCCAAGCAAGCCCAGACTCAAGCCGACATCCAAGAAGACGTTATGGGCCTGTGATACTGCATGATTGATCCCAACGGTCTCGTACGGATAGCGAAGAGGGACTACTTGGTTGAACACACCGAGGCCTATGCCGGTGAGTGCGTGATCCTCTATGCCATGCACGCTTGAAGTCCAGATGTCGATACGGGAGACCAGATTGGTGCCCACCGTGTGGTCGTCGAGAAGGAGGCGAATGACTCCGGGAGACTCGGTGGCCTGGGCGGTCACGAGGCCCGCTGCGACTCCGGCGGGAAGGATGGACCAGCGTTTGTCCCTAAGGACGAGCAGAACCATTCCTGCAACGATGATCCCCGCAAGAGCGGCCCGCGATCCTGTCAGAAGTACTACGAGGCCTCCGAGAAAGGCTAGGCAGCCGGCAGCTGTGCGCAGCCACGTCGGTGCGCGCGCGCCTCGCCGTCCCAGTGCGATAGCGATACTGAAGCCGACGAATGTCGCGAGCGCGCCGCCCAGTTGATTGGGCTGTAGCCCTTCCGCAAGCCAGGTGACAGAGGTGGAGCGCAGGGTCGGCAGAGTCGCATAGACTCCGGACAGAATGCTCAGCTTGTCGGTGGGCCAGCGGGCCGTGAGCAGGGTCCACGCGAGGAGGAGCAGGGTTGCCGCGAGAAGCACGATGAAGCCCGCGCGAGCCCCGGGTCTTCTGTGTCGGGGAAGGGAGGTGGCGAGAAGGGCAGCTCCGCATCCCGCGGCAGAAAGGATGACATAGGGAAGACTCGCCCCCCGGTTCGGCGTGACCAGGAAAGACACGGCGAGTGCCGTCAGCATCAGCAGGAGTCCAACGCGCAGGCATACGATCGGCCATGCCGGTATATCCTCGCGCCGCTGCCCTGGTCTCATGGAGCGAGGCCCGTGGGCCGAGGTATTCGTTCGAGCCGCTCGAGTAGGGCGTCGGCGCCCGGGGTGAAGCGCAGACCGGACAGGTATGCATGCCGGGCTCCCTGCAGATCGTTCGCTTCGCGGAGGCAGTCGCCCAGGAACGCGAACACGAATGGGTCCCGGGAGCCCATCTCGACGCTCCGGCGTAGGAGGGGCAGCGCGGTCGAGGCGGACATGGTGAGGAACGATGCTTTGGCGTGGGCGTCTGCCAACTCCCTATTGGCGGGGGATCTCTCAAGCCCTTCGTGGTAGAGGTCGCGCGCGAGTGAAGGCAGGCCGTCCTCTTCGAAGACTTGGCCCAGGCTCATGTAGGCCTCAGTGAGTAGAGGGTCGAGGTGCAGGGCTGTTCGGAAGCTCTCCACAGCTGCACCCCGAAGGCCGCTCCGCAGACGTAGCTGTCCGGCTTTGAGGTTGCTCCACGCGGAGCGGTCGACATCTAGTGCCGTTGTCAGCAGCTTCTCGCACTCGTGGACCAACGCAGCCGGAAGCGGGTCATCGCCCTCCCGCTGGGCAATCTCGGCTTCCGCGAGGCCGAATAGGATGCTCTGCTGGTCTCGCGGCCCGGGAGGATCCTGATTCATGTACTCGAGAGCCAAGCGAAGCGATTTCCGCGCCTCTTCCGCCCGCCCAAGGGCTAGGAAGCCCCTCCCTATGCGCAGAAGGCCGATAGCCGGCTCGCCCGGGCCTTGGGGCACACTCCTTGTCGCGGCTTCCGCGCCCGACAGCCTCCCCAGAAGGGAGGCTTGGGCCATGCGGTACCAATCCGCCGCCTCATCCCGGCGGCCCTCCGCGGCCGCAATGTCTCCCCGGTACACGAGGAGGTTGGTGGCGTCGACCTCAGAGTAAGCTTGGCGGGCAGTAGGCCAGTTGCCGGTTCCCGATGCCACCTCGCCCAACCACAGAGTCCCCGTCCTGTCGAGGCGCCCATGCTTCCATCCCTGCGCAAGCATGGAATACTCGTAGCTGGTGGGCCGGCGTGCGGAAGCGACGGCGCCGAACGTCCGGTAGAACGAGGCATGCAGACCTGGGTCCGTGCCCGATTGCCGGCCGGAAATGTAGCTCTCCAGCGTGCGTTCGGCTTGACTGAGGTCCGCTAGGCTTTGGGTTTGCCGGTATTTGTTGAGGAGAAGGCCTGCCTCGTTGATCAGCCAAAGGTCATGGAAGAGTGGGGTGGCAAGCAGCACGAGAAGGCCGACAAGGCCTGCCGATATCCAGGCAGGATATCGCCTGGGAGACGGAGCGGGTCTGTATGGAGAGCGTGTATGTGGCATCGTGATTTGGGCCCGCCGAGCGGCTTTCCGTGCCGTATTGGGCAGGCTGTGGCGTTCGACGTGGCTTGTGGCGAAGGCCGGCCATGCCTCAGCGTGCGTCACGAATCGTGTAGACTGAGTTCGGCGGAATCCGGTTCCCTCAAGGCACTCTGCTCGGCTATGTGACCCTGATAAACCCAGGCTAGAGCACAGAAGAGACGGCCCCGACTGATGGAGGTGGGCATGGCTAGGCGCCCATGGTCCCTTGGAGCCCGGCAGGCTATACGCGCGGCTCTCGTCGTGTACCTGGTGCTCGCGCTGCTGGTCCTTGCTGTCGGTGGTCTCGGCCTGCTCGCTCCCACGGTCCACGCGGGCATCCCTCTGGAGAACGAAGGGTTGCCCGGCCAGATACTGGCCGAAGTGAACGCTCGCAGGGCCGCCGTCGGGGTTCCACAGGTGGAGCTGGATCCCAGCTTGTCGGTCGCCGCTCAGAAGCACGCGGAGTATTTGGTGGCGAATACCGACAAGTGGGAGACCCCCACGTTCTCGGCTCACTGGGAATCAGCTCAGTACCCGGGTTTCTACGGGGCGACTTGGGGTGACCGGGCACTCATCGCGGGGTTCTCCCACAGTAAGGTCACCGAGGATGTCACCCGGGTTATGGGCGGCGGGGTGTGGCCGGCGGAGCTCATCATCACTCGTTGGATCGACCCACCGCTCCATCGCCGACCTATCCTCGAGCTCTCCATCACGAAGATCGGCTTCGGCTATGCGCGAGTGCAGGTCGCCTCGGGCGGCTACTACCACGCGTACGTGCTCGATGCGGCCTACCACAACTCGATGGCCGCCGGGGCGAGCCAGGTACAGCCCTATCCTGCCGCCGGCCAGACGGGAGTGCCGCTGGATTGGGATGGCATCGAGAGCCCGGATCCCTTCCCAGCCCTCCGGGACGGCAGCGGCAAGTACATTGGCGGCTACCCCATCACCGTCTTTCCGGTGAACGGCGGCTCCGACTTCCTCTCCGCCACGCTTACCCTGAAGAAGATGGATGGTAGCTCGAGCGGCGTCGACGTGCCGGTTGTGAAGAGCCCCCTGAAGCACTACTGCTGGGCGCCGACGACACCGCTCGAGGCTGGCAGGGAGTACAGGGCCACCTTCACCTACACTATGGCGAACGAGTACACGGGGGCAAAGACCGGGGGATCACTGGCCTGGACATTCTTCGCGGGGGGTGGTGCGACCACCACCACCACGACTACCACCACGACAACCACGACCACCACGACCACGACCACTGCACCGCCGACCACAACCACCACGATCGCACTACCCACCACCACAACCACCACGAACCCGCCGCCGCCGGTGTTCACTGATGTGGACGCCGCGCATCCCTACCATTCCGCCATCGAAGGGCTGGCTGCGAAGGGCATCATCGACGGCTACTACGGCGCGGGCGGCGGCCGGGTCTTCAAGCCCGAGCTGTCGGTGGCTCGGCAGCAGTTGGCCAAGATGATCGTCGGCGCTTCGGCCCTGGAGGTGTCGCCACCGGGCACCTGCTTGTTCGGCGACGTGGGCGCCGGCTGGCCCTATCCGAGCGGCTTCGTGGCCACGGTGGAGGCGCACGGCATCGTCTGCGGCACCTCGCTCGACCCACCTCTCTTCAGCCCTTGGGCGCCCGTGACGCGGGGCCAACTGCTCACCATGACGGTGCGGGCGATGCCCGGTCTGACCAAGCCGCCAGTGGAGTTCCGGGGAGACGCGCCCTCCGGCGATGCAACCCATGGTGCGAACGTGAGGATCGCCGAGTACAACAAGCTCCTGGTGGGCCTTACCGGACTGGGACCTCGATGGGACATCTGGGCCCCTGCCGGCAGGGGCGAGACTGCGCAGATACTGTGGAATATGCTGCGATGGCTAGACGGCGTCTGAACCGCGGTCGAGCAGCGTTAAGTTGGAACCGACCGCTGCATGACGCCCTACCCGGTTATGCCCCGCTCGGGAAGCTGTGTGCCGATGCCCTCGTAGGCGAAGCCCATTTCGACCAGCTCGGCACCGGGTAGCACGTTGCGGCCGTCTATGACCAGGGCGTGGCGCATGGTGCGGAACACGGTCGGCCAGTCGAGTTCCACGAACTCGGGCCATTCGGTGACCAGCACCAGTGCGTCTGCGCACTCAAGTGCTCTCATTGCCGACGTGGCGTATGTCACCGCGGGCAGGATACTGCGGGCGTTCTCGGTCGCGATAGGATCGTATGCGACCACCTCGGCGCCTTCGGCGAGCAACCGGGAGGCCAGCACGATGGAAGCGGCTTCCCGCATGTCGTCCGTGTTGGGCTTGAAGGCCAAGCCGAGCAGGGCGATGCGCCGGCCCCGGAGTTCCTCGCCGAGTTGCCGCTTGAGCTTGCCGATGACCCGCCGCTTCTGTAGTTCATTGACCTCGATGACGGAGTTCAACAGCTGGAAGTGATAACCGGAGTTACCGGCGAGTTGCTTCAGGGCCGCGACGTCCTTGGGGAAGCAGCTGCCGCCGTATCCGATGCCCGCCCGGAGGAAGTGCGGCCCGATGCGCTGGTCGAGGCCCATGCCGTGAGCTACCGTGCGCACATCGGCGCCCGTGGCCTCGCAGACGTTGGCTATCTCGTTGATGAAGCTGATCTTGGTCGCCAGGAAGGCGTTAGAGGCGTACTTGATCATCTCGGCTGAGGGAACGTCGGTCTTGACCACGTGGGGGCACTCGAGGCCGGCGTAAAGCTTCTCCACTCGGTCCAGAGTGGCCGGGTCGTCCGCTCCGATCACGATGCGGTCGGGAAAGCGGAAGTCGGAGATGGCCGTGCCCTCGCGCAGAAACTCCGGATTGGAGCAGTAGCGGATGTGAGCCAGACCACGCTGGGCCAGTTCGGTACGGATGGCCGCGCCGGTGCCGACCGGCACGGTCGACTTGGTAATGAGCACCCGGTCGCCGTCTTCGGGAGGCAGGGCGTCGATCACCCGCCAGATACGGGACAGGTCGGCATCACCGGAGTAGGTGGGCGGTGTGTCCACGCAGATGAAGATGGATTCCCCGTGCCGGTACGCTTGAACGGGGTCGCTGGTGAAGGTTAGACGGTCGCCCTGCGCGCCGATCAACTCGGCGAGGCCCGGCTCATAGAACGGTACCTCACCGCGCCTCAGGGCATGGACCTTGCTGCTGTCAGAATCCATGGCTACGACTGTATGTCCTAGATCAGCCATGCATGCCGCCGTGACAAGGCCTACATAGCCGACACCGATGACTGTGATCTTGCTCACGCCCGACCTCCTTGATAATGGCGCCCGGATGATAGCATGCGAATCCCTCGCTCCCGAACAGGCGCGGGCATCTTTCCGGAAGGCAGTCCGTATAAATCCAGGGGGTCGCCGCCGAATGACGAGCGGCGCGGTTACTCGTTCAATAAGCGAACGGCCGCCTCCGCGAGTGCCTTGGCGATCTTGCGCCGGTACTCGGCGGTCGCCAGAAGGCGATCCTCGTCGGGGTTGGTCATGAAGCCTATCTCGGGGATTATCACTGGAACGTCCGACCAGTTGAAGCCCGTCATGTCGCTGCGAGGATTGATGCCAAGATCCTTGGCGCCGGTAGCGGCTATCAACGCCTGCTGAGCGAGCTCGGCGGCCCGCTTGGAAGGAGCGGCGATGTCGTCGGTCCAGCCCTTGGTGACGGCTGGGTAGAGCACGTGGATACCGTTTACCGAGGACTTGTCGGTGCCGTCCGCGTGTACGCGGATGAAGAGATCGGCCCGGCTTTCGTTGGCGATCTTCGTGCGCTCTATGTTGGAGATGTTCACGTTCTGTGTGGTTCGGGTCATGATCACCTTGACTCCCCGGGCTTCGAGCTCGTCACGAAGCATGAGGGCCACCGCAAGCACCAGCTCACTCTCGGGGGTTCCCGTCACCACGCCGGCAGTACCCGAGCTCACCTTGGCTTTGGTGTTGGACGACCCGGGGCCCACAGGCTCCTCGGCGTAGTTGCCCTTGGCTTGATGGCCGGGGTCGATGACCACCACCTTGCCCTGTGCGGATGGGCTGGTGGTGGTCGGGGCCAGGGCCTGCGTTGTGCGGGTGGTGGTAGTGGCCGTGGTGGAGGTGGTGGGCGAGGGACCGCCGGAATCGATGATGTTGGTGGACGTGGTGGTCGCGGCGGTCGTTCCCGCGGGGAGAGCGCCTGTGGTGGGAGGCTCTGCCGGCCCCGAGGTGGAGGAAGGCGCTGTGCCGGAGGCGGGGTCGGGGGTGCCTGAGTTTGCAACCACGACCGCGCTCACGGCTACGATGAAGACCACCAGCACTGCGAGGACGGCCAGGGCAATGCGCAAACGCCGGCGGCCTTGCCGCCGCCTCCTGGCTCGATCAATAAGGGTTTGGGTGGTCGGATCGGTGGGCGGCCGGTTGCTCATAGGTCCTTTCTCGCAAAGATCAGTCCTGCCACTACAAAGCATACAGTCACGTAGACCAGAGCGTAGAGTATTCCCCCGATGTCGGGTCCCATCGGCGCGCCGAAGGGACCGAAGCTCTGCGCCACGGACAGGGGACCCTCGTCGCTTGGCGCCAGACCGCTCAAAGCCATGCGGAATAGCCGGTCGGAAGGAACGAGGAAGCCGACGATCCGTCCAACGAGCTCGGCGGAGCTGCTCTGCGCGAGCCCGCCGATCTGCTCGACCACGCCTCCTATGAAGGAAAGCCCGTAGGCCATCAGGGCGAGGATGCCGGTTGCGACGGGAGAGAGCACAGTGGATGCCAGGGTGGCTATGCCGAGTATGAGAAGGCCTTGGAGCGCGAGGAACACTACCGCTTCCACGGGTGAGGGAGGGGCAAACCCCGCGAGCCCGAACGTGAGCAGGATTAGGCCCGAGGCGACGACCACGACGTAGACGAAGAAGAGTCCGAAGAAGCCCAGGCTCCTGCCTGCAAGGATCTGCGCCCTGGATACGGGGCGCACCACGATGGTCTGCAGCAGCCCGCTTTCTGCGTCGCCCGTGATGCCGCCGGCCGCCGAGAAGACGATGATCATAATCCCCAGGAAGCCGGCCACGAACGTCCCGAAGGACAGAAGCTGGTAGGCTACCAGAGGCCGGAAGTCTTGTATGTCGAGGCCGGCCGAGCCGGCCTCGGATGGCAGACTGCGGAAGATGAAGAAGATCCCTAAGCCGTAGAGCACGAGGAAAGCAGCTGCAAGCACCAGGCCGACCAGCACCAAGCGCCTCCGCAATCCTTCGCGCCACGTGGCGCCGGCGAGAGTGAACACCTGCTCCGTCCGCCACACAAGCCCCGACCTGGTAACCTCGGCTGTGGGTTCAGCGCGCATGTTCCGAAACGGCCGGGTCGTTTCGCCGGCCTTCTTCCATGAGTTGGACGAACGTCTCCTCCAACGAGCGCTTCTCCAGACCGGCTTCGTACACCGGGAAGCCCTCTCTGACGGCTAGTCGGACGAGAGAGGGCACCGTCAGCGCATCGACGTAGGGCGTAGACAACAGACCGGCCTCATACGTAGCCTCGCGGCCGATCTCGGTCTTCACGGCCGCGAGAAGCGCATCGATGCGGGCAGGCGCGTCGGTCGGGCCTATGCGGACCTCCGCTCTTGGGCCGGCCAAGAGGTCGCTCAGCGAGCCCTCGGCCAGAATGGACCCGTTGCGGATGATTGCTACCCGGTTGCATACTTGCTCCACCTCGGTCAGCAGATGGCTGTTCAGGAATACGGTGGTGCCCCATTCCCTCAGTTGATGAAGGAGATCTCGGATCTCCAGTCGGCCAAGGGGGTCGAGGGCGCTCGTCGGCTCGTCGAGTAGGACCAGGCTGGGATTGCCCACCAGTGCCTGGGCTAGGCCGAGCCGCTGCTGCATGCCCTTTGAGAAGGTGCCTATGCGGCGGTCCCGGGCTTCCTTCAGACCCAGTAGACCGAGCAGCCAGTCGACGTCGGCAGGTGTGCCGACCAGATTGGCGTGATAGCTGAGAAGTTCTCTGCCGGTGAGCCAAGGAGGGAAGCGGAAGTGTTCGGGCAGGTAGCCCATCTTCGCCCTTATGGCGGCGGCTCCCGGCTTTCCTCCGAGTACCTGCAGTTCTCCCGAATCCGGCCTGACCAGTCCGGTCAGGATCTTCACCAGCGTGGACTTGCCCGCGCCGTTGGGGCCGAGGAAACCGTACGTGCTACCCGCCTCCACCTCGAGGTCTACGGCGGAGAGCGCTTTCACCCGGCCGAAGGCCTTGGTCAGGCTCGCGCAGTACACTGCGGTGGGGGTGGCAGGATGTGGCAACGAGGGCGCTCTCCTCGGTTTCGAGCGGGTTGGATGTTAAGCTTGCGCCGCCGCGAGGCGCTTGAGGACTTCGCGGGTTACTCTACACGATTCGGGAGCAATGCCTCAATCGCGTTTCGCCGATGCCCGAACAGCCGAACCTTCGCGTGTCGCTGTTGTAGCACACACTCGATGGCAGACGCTCGGCACTCTTGAGCCGATCCTTAGTCCTGCCTGCTCTCTCGTGTGGCTGCCGGTGAGAGAGGGTGTCCTTGCGTACAGACGGGCGGTGACGGGGCTCCTCGAAGACGGTGGTATGGACGCGCTGGTGATGCTGGACGGCCCCCAGCGGGTGGTGCGCTTGGCGGAGGACGAGGTGCTTCAGGAATCGCTGCGCTTGCTCAAGGCGGCTCGTAAGGCCGATGTTCCGATCCTCGGAGTGGGCCTGGGGGCGGAACTCCTCGCCTTTGCGCTTGGAGCTCAGGTATGGGAAGGGCGCACCCGGGGCCGCGAGAAGGAGCTGGGCTGGGTGCGGGTCGATCTCACGGAGAGGGGCCGAGTCGACCCCGGTCTTCGTGGCTTCCATGAGCTCGAGCCGGTATTCGCGTGGCACGAAGACTCCTTTGATCTTCCCGAAGGTGCGTGGCGGCTCGCGTCGAACCGGCATTACCCCACGCAGGCGTTCCGGCATGGCCGGTGGCGGTACGGCATCGAGTTCCATCTGGAGGTCACCGCGCAGATGGTCGCAGAATGGGTGGACCGCTACATGAGCAGGCCGGGGTGTGAATACAGGGGAGCGGACCTGGACGAGATCGTGCAGAAGGCCGCCCGCTACTGCGTACGGTTGGAGGAGAAGGCGCAGGTGCTCGGCCGTCACTTCCTCTGGCTCATGGGTCAGTCTCGCTTGGAGAAGGGGTAGCCGTCGGCCCTGAGCAGTGCATGCGGACCCGCTGGTGGTGTCCGGCTCGAAGCCCGGGGCGGAACTCAGTAGGCGGGGGTGGACCTCAGGCCTAGAGCCTCACGTAGAAGGGCCACAGCCTCTTTGGGTGAGGAGGCGTACCACACTCCGTGCGTGCCCTCCTCTTGAGAGACTCTCCAACCACTGAGAATGACGACGGGGCGACCTATCTTGCCTGCCAGGCCGATCTCGGATAGCGTGCCGAACTCTCCCCCCACAGCGATAACACCGTCGCCACTGCCGACCACGGCCAGATTGCGTGCGTGACCCATGCCGGTAGTGATGGCTATATCGATATACGGGTTGGCGAGAGAGCGATCAAGGCCCGGGAGGATGCCTACCGTAAGCCCCCCGGCTTCCTTCGCGCCCCGGGCGGCCGCCTCCATGGAGCCCGCCAGGCCGCCGCAAACCAGGACGGCGCCCATGCCGGCGACGAGGCGGCCGACCTCCTCGGCCTGAGCGTAGTGCTCCGCGGTGCTGCGGCCTCCGCCGATGACGGAGATGTAGAGCGGCTTCTGGGAGCTCGGCAAAGGGACTGTCGGCAACGGGTCGATCATCAGAAGCCCATGATAGCACTGGCCGCCAACGAGAACGCAGGCGCGCGACTGTTTGCGGGCCGCGCTCCGGGCCCGCATGGCGCATACGCTACTAGGTTACCCGGCACCCGTGTTCCGGGTGAGTTTTCGCAGCAGAGAGAGCGCCAACTCCTTGTCGAGTGGCTGGTTCCAGTTGCCGCACTTGGGCGACTGTATGCACGATGGGCAGCCGTTCTCGCAGGGGCAGGCAGCCACCAGCGCCAGCGTATCGGAAAGCCAACGATCGAAGGCACCGAACCCCTGGCGGGAGATGCCCACGCCGCCGGGGTGGCCGTCGTAGACGAAGATGGTGGGCAGTTCCGTCTGGGCGTGGAGCGGAGTGGAGAGACCGCCGATATCCCAACGGTCGCACATGGCGAGCAGGGGCAGGATGGAGATCATGCCGTGCTCGATGGCGTGAAGCGCACCGGGGAGCCGGTGGACGGTCTGGTCGTTCGGGATTATCTCGAGCGGCAGAGTGAACCAGAACGACTCGGTCACGAAATGCTGAGCCGGAAGGTCGAGTTCTTCGGTGCCCAGCGATTCGTCAGAGCCGATCCGCTTTTTCTGGTAGGCGATCACCCGGGTGGTGACCGAGATGGTGCCCAAGTACATCCGGACCCCGTTTCGGCTATCGCTCATCTCAAGCGAGACTATCTCGGTGGCGCTTTCTTTGCGCGGCTGGGTGTAGTACGTATCGAAGTGGCGGCGCACGGCAGCGACACGGCCGTCGATGCTGAGTTCGTGCACCATGTAGCTCTCCCCGATGTGCAGGTAGACCGCACCTGGGTGGAGAAACCCGAACGCCGTCTCGGCCTCCTGGGTGCCGATGATGTCACCTGTGTCGGCGTCGACGATGGTGAATTGATCGGGGGAAGAGGAGCGCAGGCCGATGTCAGCCGCCGGGTACGATTGGCCGGTGATGTAGAAGGTGTCGCCGCTCTGACGGAGGCCGCCCGTGGCGGCCTGTTGCTCGGCGGCCGCGAGTACGTCGGGCCCGAGGAACTCCTGGTCGGCGGGAGTGAGAGGTGACTCGTATGCAGCCGCCAGGAGATGACGCTCGTGGATATAGGGGTTTGTGAAATCGATGGTGGCCGCCTCCACCTCGCGTCCGAGCAGCTGCTCCGGATGGCGAGCGAAGAACTGCTCCAAGGCATCGTTGCCCACCACGAACACGGCGAGGCTGTCGCTCTTGCCCCGTCCGGCACGTCCGAACTGCTGCCACAGGCTTGCCACAGTGCCCGGATAGCCCACGGTGACGACAGCGTCGAGCGCGCCCACATCTATACCGAGTTCGAGTGCGTTGGTGGAGACCACCGCCAGGAGTTCCGCGCTGAAGAGCCGCCGTTCGATCTCCCGGCGCTGGGCGGGAGTGTAGCCCGCTCGATATGGGGAGAGCCGCTTGGCGAGAAGAGGATCCGAATGCTTCAGGAGATCGACGATGTATTGGAAGGCGACCTCGGAAGCTCTGCGCGAGCGCGTGAAGCAGATACAGCGCACCTCGTTCCGCATGAGCTCGGCCACAATCTCGGCCGCTTCGAGTAGGTTGCTGCGCCGGACGTTCAGTCTTTCGTCAACCAGGGGGGGTTGCCAGACCACTACCTGTCGGCGACCGCTCGGAGCTCCGTCACCGCCCACCTGAGGCACGGCAAGGCCGGTGAGCGCGGCTGCATGCTCTCCGGCGTTACGGATGGTGGCCGAAGCCAGGAAGAAGCGGGGGTCGGCTCCGTAGAACGAGGCCACTCTTCTCAGGCGCCTCAGCACGTTGGCTACGTGGCTGCCGAAGACTCCCCGGTACACGTGGGCCTCGTCGATGACGATGTGGGAGAGGTTGAGGAAGAAGTCCCCCCACTGCTCGTGGTGGGGAAGGAGGGCCATGCTCAGCATGTCGGGGTTGGTGAGGAGTGCGCGCGCGTGTTGCCGGGCCAGCCTCCGAGCGTCCGCCGGGGTGTCGCCGTCGTAGACGGCCGGCTCAACCTGCCCCCGGCACAGATCGCGAAGCCTCCTGATCTGATCCTGGGCCAGCGCTTTCGTGGGATAGAGATAGAGAGCCCGGGCGTGGCGGTCGCGCAAGAGATGGTCGAGCACGGGGAGATTGAAACACAAGCTCTTCCCGGAGGCCGTGCCGGTAGTAACGATGAAGTGCGACCCGGTAGCCGCCTTGTCCCAGCACTCTCGCTGATGGGTCCACAGCGTCGAGATGCCGTCGTCGGCGAGTTTGCCGGCCAGAGTGGGATGCAGCCCAGCCGGGATGGAAGCCGTGTGGCCCGCGCGCTCCGGCAGGCGGGTGCAGTACTCCACCTGGGGGAACCGCTCCTGATTGAGGATGTCGAACACGTGTTGTCTCATTCCCAGTAGTCTTGCCACCATTCTGAGCATAGCAGCACCCCTCCCGCATCGAGGCCGTGAAGCGGTGAGGCGGGCGCACGGCGCCGCGCGCCTCTCCGTGTCGCGCAGCGGCCTGCGGGCGGCCGCGCGCCCACTCACCTGGCAGTGATCGTATAGCCAGGTGCCAAGTCCCCAAAAGGCAACCTTGGGCCCAGATTGGTGGGGGAGGGTGATTGCTATACTGCGGCTATGACCTATTTCATCGCGTGCGACTTCGACGGCACGGTTACCGAGCGCGACACTCTGTTCCTCATCGTGGAGCGATACGCGCCTCAAGCCTGGAAGGCGATCGAGCCACGTCTGAGACGGCGAGAGATCACTCTTCTAGAGGCGATCGTCGAAGAGTTCCGGCACGTGAATGCCACCCTGCCGGAGGTCTTGGCATTGGCAAGGGCTGAGGCCGGCATCCGTGAAGGATTCCCCGAGTTTGCGCGGTGGGCGAGAACCCGAGGCCATCAGCTTGTCATCGTGAGCGCGGGGTTCCGGGCCCTCATCGAACCTCTGCTGGCCGACGCGGGGGTGGAAGGCCTGGAGATACATGCCGGCGATGCCGAGTTCACCTCCCGGGGCACGATCATTCGTTATGCGGAGACGAACGGCGAATGTACGGAGCGCTGTGGCAGCTGCAAGGGCGAGATCGTCCGTGGTCTTGCCCCGCAAGGGACCGTGATCGTACACATAGGCGATGGCTTCTCCGATGTGTGCGCTTCCCGCGAGGCCCAGATCGTCTTCGCTCGAGGCAACCTGGCTCGGTTGCTCGACCGCGAGGCCGTGCCCCACCATTCGTTCGATACCTTCTTCGACGTCATGGCAGTGCTGGCGCGAGCCGAAACCGGATCGGGGTAGGCTGCGCAAGACGCCCCGATGTGTTCCTCCAGTTTCCACGAAGGTGACGATCCTGACGATCGGCGGGCCGCTGGCCCATCGCTACCGGCGCGTCGTACCCCTCGGGAGCGCTGAGCCTGCCCGATCGTGGCGGGTTTACACCGGAAGGGCTGCTCAGGGCACCCGGACGAGATCGTTCTCGTGCAACAACTCCGCGATCTGGACGGCGTTCAGTGCAGCCCCCTTGCGGAGGTTGTCGGCCACGACCCACATGTTCAGGCCGTGGGGTACGGTGGGATCGCGGCGAATGCGGCCCACATACACCGGGTCGGTGCCGGCCGCCTCGATGGCTAGCGGATAGCGGAACTGAGAAGGATCGTCCACCACCGTGACTCCGGGGGCGGCGGCGAGGAGGTCCCTCGCCTGTTCGGGGCTCAGGTCTCGGCTGAACTGGAGGTTGACCGCCTCACTGTGGCCGTTGTAGACGGGCACCCGTACGCAGGTGGCGGTCACGTTGATGGAGTCGTCCCCCATGATCTTCTTGGTCTCTTCGACCATCTTCTGCTCCTCTTTGGTGGAGCCGTCGTCGAGGAAGACGTCGATGTGGGGGAGGCAGTTGAACGCTATGCGGTGAGGGTACACGTGGGCTTGAGGAGTCTCACCCGCCCGAAGCGTCTCGACCTGTGCTCGAAGCTCGCTCACGGCCTTCGCGCCGGTGCCCGAAACCGCTTGATAGGTGGACACCACGATACGCTCGATACCCGCCTCGTCGTGGAGGGGCTTGAGCGGCACGACCATCTGTATGGTGGAGCAGTTGGGGTTCGCGATGATCCCCTTGTGCCAGGCGGCGTCGCCCGGGTTCACTTCGGGGACGATGAGCGGCACCTCCGGGTCCATGCGCCACGCAGAGGAGTTGTCGATGACCACGCAACCCGCGTCGCGGGCAATGGGTGCGAACCGCAGTGAGATGCTTCCGCCGGCGGAGAAGAGGGCTAGGTCGATGCCGGCGAAACTGTCTTCAGTGAGCTGTCGGCATATCACGGTTTGGTTGCCGAACGCCAAGTCCTTGCCTTCTGAGCGCTCAGAGGCCAGGGGGATCAACTCCGACACCGGGAATCCGCGCTGGGCGAGGATGCTCCGCATCTCTTCTCCCACGGCTCCGGTAGCTCCCACGACCGCGACACGATATGCCTTGCTCACAGCAGCCTCCTTGTTCTCTACAGCATCTCGGCGGCCAGCACGAGCCGGTCGTCGCCTGGAAGAGTCTCGTCGTGGTGGCGAATGCTCGCCGCGCACACTTCACGGGCGATCGTCGAAGGATCGCTCCCGGCACCATCGCCCTCTTTGATGCGCCGGACGATCTCCGCTATGCCCTCGGGGCCGAACATTCTTCCGGACCGGCGCGACTCGGTCACTCCGTCGGTTGCGATGAGCAGCAGGTCACCGCCGTCAAGGGGGAGGGATAGCGATGGGAAGGAGGTATTCGGGAATGCGCCCAGGGGTGGGTTATGCGGGGCGGCGGCCGGCCGGCACGACCCTTCAGCGCCGAACAAGAGCGGTCTGGGATGGCCCGCTAGGGCGACGTCGAGCGTGCGGCGCGCAAGATCGATTCGGCAGAGCGCGGCCGCCACGAACCGCTCGAGAGCGAGCAGCGGAAAGAGCTCTGAGTTCGCGCGGGAGAGGAGCTCGGAAGGCGAGTCCGCCTCCCTGCCCAAGGAAGACAGTGTGTACCTGGCCCGCGCGGCCATTCCCATCGCGTCGATCCCCTTGCCGGAGTAGTCACCCACCACGAACCACAGCTGGTCTCCGTCGCGCCTAATGATGTCGTAGAAGTCGCCGCCTGCCTGCCCAGGGAGATCGGCGCCCTGGAAGGATACCCCGAGCCTGAAGCCGGGGACCACAAGCCGTAGGGGCGGTGCAAGAGCCGACTGTATGGCGCGATAGGCGGTGAGACCTTGATCGAGGGCCGCCCTGTCGGCAAACAAGGGCCCCGCTTTGCGGCAGACCTCTTCGATCACCGGAGCCGTATCGCGGAAGAAGTCGGGCCGGGCATCCGCGAGGTGAAGGCAGCCTACCGCGGAGTCGCCGCCGGGGATCGGGAAGATGGCCACCGACTCGAAGCCTTCAGCTATGCAGCGTCCCCGGAATGGTCCCGTGTCGCTCTGGGTGAAGTCGGTTGGGAGAGAAGCGGCATGGCCCCACACGAAAGCGCCTCCGCGAGTGAAGAAGGGAAGGCTTGGGTCGATCGCGCCGGTGATGACATGGCCGCACAGGCATTCAGCCGCGTGTACCATGGTCTCGTCGCGAAGGAAGGCCTCGCTGCCGCCTGCATGCATGCAGGCGGGGACCCAGGCGTGAGTATCCTCCCCCGGCTCGATGAGTCTAAGGAGGGCCACGCTGCACCCGGTGATCTCTCGGGCCCATGAGACCAGCTCGTTGGCGGTCCGAGCGAGGTCTCGGGCGCCCTCCAGGCGGTTGATGGTCGTCAGGGTGTCAACTGCAGCGATCATGCCGCAGCCATTCTAGTCAAGAAGAGCTGCACTCTCAAATGGCCGCTGGCTATTCGAAGCGAAAGCGCCAAGCGGAGAGGCCGAAGAACACCAAAGCGTACCCCCAGGCGGCGCCGACGGAAGGGAGTACATCCGCGACCCCCCAGCCGCGCAGGATGATGCCGCGGAAGCCGTCGAGGACCCAGGCCGTGGGGGTGAGGTGTCCTATGGTGGAGAAGGTGGAACCCGTGATCTCGAGAGGGAACCACGCGCCGCCCAGAGCCGCCAGCACCATGGAGAGGATGACTGTGGTGGCGATGACCGCCTGCTCGGAGTGGAAGAGCGTGCCGATGAGCAGCCCCAGGCTTGCCGCCAACATGGACAGACTGATCATGACGAGCAGAAGGGCAGCCGGATCGCGCAGGTAGTCGACGCCGAATAAGAACTGCCCCACTCCCACCAGCGCGACCTGCTGCAGAAAGCTCAGAATGGCCATCCCGAGGATCTTGCCCCCCATGATCTGGGTGCGGCGTACTCTCGTGGTGAGAAGGCGCCGGAGCGCTCCCGTCTTGCGCTCTGTGGTGAGTGAGATCGCGGCGGTCATCAGGCTGAAGAGCACGAAGTTGATGACCATGCCCGGCGATGCCTGGTCGAAGCCGCTTGGTATCTCACCGGCGGTGGTGCCGGCAGCCTCGGCTTTCACTGTGACGGCGGGGTTCTTGAGGGCGGATTCGACGACTGCGGCGGCTGCGGAGCGGGCTTCTGAGTTTTCCGGGTCGAGCTCGTTGGCTTCGAGAGCGGCGTCGACCGCCAGGCGGGCCGAGGTGAGCCGGGTGAGCGCGGAGCGGACCGCCTCGATCACTGATTGGCTGCCGGAGGAGCCCTGCACGGCGATCACGGCGATCTCCGGTTGCTCCTCGGTGTTGAAAGCGGCGGAGAACCCGGCCGGGATGATGATGGCTCCGGCGACCTTGTATTGGTCGACCGCCTGGTTGGCTTCCTCTTCGCTGGGGAGCGCGCCTAGCTCTACCGCCTCGGATTCCTTGAGCAGGTTCACCAGTTCTTCGGCCGCCGGGCCGCCGTCGTGGTCGACTATGGCCACGGGAAGCCCGGTCTCTTCGTCGTGCAGGCCGCCAAACAGAAGCCCGAAGAAGAGCGTGAAGACAAGCGGCATCACGATTATGAACAGGAACGCAAGCCGATCGCGCGATGTCTGGAGGAGGTCCTTCTTGGCAAGGGTCCAGATATGGCTCATGAGCCCACTCGACCTGCGGCGGCGGCGGTGGCTGGGCGCTGCGGGCGAGCGCTCACGCGTACCTCCGTCGGAATACCAGTACGCCGGCAGTGAACAGGACGACGGCGAAGGCGAGGGCGGCGAGCACCTGCAGCGCCACATCACCCGGGGAACCACCCCGCATTGCTATGAGCCAGCCCTCAAGAAGCCAGCCGTTGGGGGTGAACCGCCGGACCGTCGAGAAGAAGCCTTCCGGTGCTCCACCCACGAAGTTGCCGCCCACCAGTGCAAGCACCAAGAGTACGCCGGTGCCTATGGCCCCAGCTTGGCCCGGGGTCTTTGCGAGGGAGATGAGGAAGACGCCGAGTCCGGCCGCGGCCAGAGCGCCCGAGACGATCAGCAATGTGACCGGCAGGGCCGATCCCCAGTCTGTGCCGAACAGCAGGGAGCCGGCGAGCAACAGAAGCAGGGATTGCACCATCACCACCAAGAACACCGACAGGAACTTGCCGCCCAGAATGATCCGCTGGGGGGTGGGAGTGGTGAACAAGCGCGGCAACGTGCCCGCGTAGTCCTCGTCTAACACCGTGCGGGCCACGTTCAGTGCCGCGATCATCATGAAGAAGACCATCATGCCGATGAGCACTTGGCCGGCCACCCCGGGGTTCTTGGTCTGCTGGGCGTCCGGCAACCGCGGTTCGCCGACCGTGAGGCCTTGACCGGACCCTTGTTCCCTCCCTCGGGCGTAGAGTTCGGCGGCCCGGGAGGCGATGGCCGCGATCTGCTGCTCTTCGCGGACTCCCGCGTCGAAGGCCAAGACGCCGGCGCCGTACGCGACCGCTCGGGCGCCGTTCAGGCCGTCGACCACCTGCTGCACCACCCCCCGCACGATCGCGGGTCCGATGGTCTTGGTGGGATTCTCGTAGAGGAGTACGGAGGCGCTCCGGGTGCCGGAAGGGTCGATGAGCACTTCGCTGAGGTCCGCCGGGACCGTGATGGCTACATCGGACTCGCCCGCGTCGACCAGGTTGCGCGCCTCCTCTTCTGATTCCGCCCTGCTCAGGTCGACGAGTCTGTCGTTGCCGTCGTTGAGGCCGGTGAGGACGGACTCGAAATGGGCCGCCTCGCTGTTGCCTGCTTCCGCAGCCAAGACCACCTTGGTGGTGGTGATGGAGAAGCCTGCCTCGCCCCCGAAGGCGAGACCGAGTAGGGAGGCGAGTACCAGGGGTGCTACCAGCATCATGGCGAGCGCGGCCGGATTACGATAGGTGCTGCGGAGATCCTTCCAGGCTATGGTGAGGGCCTTCTTCATCTCATTCGCGCTGGGTTGATCTCACGTATGGTCGAGCACGCATGGTCAGTCGCGCAGGGCGCGGCCGGTGAGGTGCAGGAACACCATTTCGAGGTTAGGTTCGGCCACGCTCACCTCGGTGATGCGTACCCCTATGCCCCCGGCCGCCTCGAACAGTTTCGGCAAAACCGCGTTGGCGTCGTTCACCAGCAGGATCATGCCACCGTTCTCGAGCGTGGCCCGAGTTACGCCGGGCACCTGCTTCCACGTGTCGAGCATCCGCTCCAGGCTGTGGTCGACCGCGAGCGCCACCTTGGCTTCTTCACCCACGATCTGCACCAGTTCGTCGTGCGTACCCTCGGCGATCATTCCACCGTGGTCCATGATGCCGATGCGGTCGGAGAGCTCCTGGGCTTCCTCCATGTAGTGAGTGGTGTAGAGGATGGTCATGCCCTCATCCTTGAAGGCTACTATGCCGTCGAGGATCGAACGGCGGCTTTGTGGGTCGATACCGACCGTGGGCTCGTCGAGATAGAGGGCTCGGGGACGATGCAGCAGGGCCACTCCGATGTTGACGCGCCTCTTCATGCCGCCGGAGAACTTCTGGAGCCGTTCCTTCTGGCGATCCTTCAAGCCGATGAGCTCGAGCACCTCGTCGACCCGCTTGTTCAGCTCCGCCCCCGAGAGACCGTACATACTGCCCCAGAAGACCAGGTTCTCGCGGGCGCTCATGTCCATGTAGAGCGCGATGTCCTGCGGAACGACGCCGATGAGCTTCTTGACCTCGTGCGCCTCGCGGGACACCGAGCGGCCTCCCACCCAGGCTTCACCCGCGGTGGGCTTGAGCAGGCATGCCAGCATGGAGATCGTGGTGCTCTTGCCCGCCCCGTTGGGGCCGAGCAGGCTGTAGATCTCGCCTTCCCGGATGTGGAAGGTAAGATCGTCGACCGCGACCACGCCCTTGGGAGGGTCGAACTGCTTGCGCAGGTCGGTGGCTTCTATCAGGCTCACAACGGCACCCCTTGAAGGTGGAAACGGCCTCGGTTGGCGCGTCCCGGCGGCGACGCGCCGCGCTGCATAGCGGTGAACGCGCGAGAGTATAATCCATGTACTTAATGAATCACACCCGGAATGCACAGAAGAAACACTCATCCCGGGCGGGTGGTCGCGGTATCCCGTGGCGTGATCTGGCGAAGGCGCTCCACTTCCTCCGGCCCTACTTGCCTGCGGCTACCGGAGCACTCGTGGCGCTGCTCATGGTGACCGCGGGCGCTCTCATCACGCCGCAGTTCATCCGGGTGCTGATCGACCGTGGCATCGCTGGTCGGGAGTGGCGGTGGGTGGTGGTCGCCGCCATGGGGCTGCTCGCGGTCGCCCTAGCACGCGGGGTATTCAGCTTTCTGCAGGGGTACCTCTCTGAGCGGACCGGCCAAGGCGTGGCCTTCGATCTCCGCAATCTTATCTACGAGAAGATCCAGGTGTTGAGCTACAGCTACCACGACCGGGCGCAGACCGGCCAGCTCATGACCCGGGTCACCTCCGATGTGGAGAACGTACGCGAGTTCGTGGGGCAGGGTTTCCTCACGTTCATCTCGGCCACGCTCACGCTAGTGGGCACCACCGTCGTGTTGTTCGTGCTGGATTGGCGGCTGGCGCTGGTCGCGCTTCTGGTCGTGCCTTCCATCATGTTCGTCATAGGGTTGTTCGTGACCAGGGTGATTCCCGTCTTTCGTGAGGTGCAGAGCCGCCTCGGGGGGTTGAACTCCGTTCTGCAGGAGAATATGGCGGGCGTGGCAGTGGTGAAGGCGTTCGCCCGGGAGCCTTACGAACGGGAACGCTATTCAGCCGCCAACGAGGGACTCCTCGATGCCAACCTGCGCGTGGTTCGGGCGCTTGCCGGTTCGTTTCCCACGATCTTCCTGCTGGCCAACTTGGGTACGCTCGGCATCGTGTGGATAGGCGGTGGCTTCGTCATCGGCGGCACGTTGACGCTGGGCAGCTTGGTCGCCTTCAACACCTACCTGTCCTTCCTGCTCATGCCGGTGTTCCAACTCGGTTTTATCTCCGCCCAGATGTCCCGGGCGGGGGCAAGCGCAGGCCGGGTGTTCGAAGTGCTCGAGACAGTGAACGAGGTGGAGGATCGGCCGGGAGCGAAGGTGCTCGAGAAGGTCGCGGGGGAGGTGGTATTCGACCGAGTGAGCTTCCGCTACGCGGGGCAGGAGGTCAACACTCTCGAGAACGTGTCCTTCCGGGTGGCTCCCGGAGAGACGGTGGCCGTCCTCGGGGCGACGGGCTCGGGCAAGTCTACCGTCATCAATCTGATACCACGCTTCTATGACGTCACGGATGGAGCGCTGCTGATCGACGGAGTAGACGTCAGAGACGTCACCTTGGAAAGCCTGCGTTCTCACATCGGCATCGTGCTGCAGGAGTCCACGCTCTTCGGAGGCACCATCCGCGAAAATATCGCCTACGGCCGGCCGCAGGCCACCCTAGAGGAAGTGGAGGCCGCCGCCCGGGCCGCACAGGCGCACGACTTCATCACCGAGCTCCCGCTGCGTTACGAGTCCGTGGTGGGGGAACGAGGTGTGACGCTCTCCGGTGGTCAGCGCCAAAGGATAGCCATCGCCCGCACGCTTCTTCTCGATCCCCGCATCCTTCTCCTCGACGATGCCATGAGCTCTGTGGATTCTGAGACGGAGTTCCGCCTACAGATGGCCCTTCTGGACCTCATGAGCAACCGGACGAGCTTCGTGATTGCACAGAGGCTCTCGACTGTGCGGCACGCCGACCGCATCCTCCTGCTCGATGAGGGACGACTGATAGCCGAAGGCACGCACGGGGAACTCCTTGCCACGAGCTGTCTCTATGCTGAGATCGTGAGCGGGCAGATGGCTGGGGAGGGGCGCCTGTCGTGAGAGGCCACACGCTCACAGTGCTCGCCCGCGAGCAGGAGAAGCCGGCCGACACCGTACGGTCCCTGAGGCGCCTGCTCGGCTACGCTACTGAGTACAGGCGTGGGCTTCTAATCGCCTTCGTGTTCGTCATTGTCGCGGCGTCCATGACCGCTGCGGGTCCCTATCTCATAGGCCGGGCCATCGACTCGGCGATCACGCAGGGCGATCCCCGGGAGCTCTCCAACATCATGCTCCTGCTCCTTGCCTCCTATCTGACCCTATACGCGGCCAACTACGCTCAGTTCAGGCTGGTCGGGGGAGTGGCGCAGCAGATCCTCGCACGTGTCCGCGCGCAGATATTCGAGGCGGTCCAGCGTCTCGACAAGGAGTTCTTCGACCGCCACGAGGCCGGGGATTTGATGAGCAGGCTCGTCAACGACGTGCAGGCCCTCGACCGTCTGTTCTCCCAGGGTCTCGTGCAGTCACTGGGAAGTCTCTTCGGTCTGTTGGGGATCGTCATCGCTATGCTCCTGCTCGAGTGGCGGCTGGCTTTGGCCTCGTTCGTAGTGATTCCGGCCATGTTCCTGGCCACGGGGTTGTTCGGGCGTCTTGCCCGGCGGGCGTTTCGCAGAACGAGAAGGGCTATCGGTGACGTGAGCGCCAACATCCAGGAGGACATCTCCTCGGTGAGAGTCGCGCAGGCGTTCAACCGAACACGCTTGAACGCCGAGGTCTTTCGCGCGAAGAACGCTGAGAACCGCGACGCCAACATCGGCGCGGTGGGCGTTACCAGCGCCTTCCTCCCCGTGGTTGACATCATCGGCACGGCGGGGCTTGCCATCGTGGCGGTCTACGGGGGCTGGCTCGCCTTGCGTCAGCCTCCTCTCGTGACCGTGGGCGTGGTGGTCGCGTTTCTCGCCTACGTCCAACAGTTCTTCCGTCCCATTCAGATGCTGTCATCCTTCTACGCTCAGGCTCAGTCGGCTCTTGCGGCTTCAGAGCGCGTGTTCGAGCTTCTGGACCAAGAGCCGAAGGTGGTGGATGCGCCCGATGCGGCCGACTTGGAGGAGATGGCTCCCGGGGGACTGGTGCGGGGAGAAGTGGTGTTCGAGGACGTGAGTTTCTCGTACCAGCCGGGAGTGGAGGTGCTGCAGGGGGTTAACTTCACCGCAGAGCCGGGACGGACGGTGGCGATCGTAGGTCTCACCGGTGCGGGCAAGACGACTATCGCTAATCTGCTGCTGCGCTTCTACGACGTGACGTCCGGCCGGGTGTCCGTCGATGGGGTCGACGTGCGGCGCGTGCGCCAGGCCTCCCTGCGTGCGCACATGGGCCTCGTGCTGCAAGAGCCCTTCTTGTTCACGGGCACGATCGCCGACAATATCCGCTATGGCGATCTGTCGGCTACTGACGAAGACGTGCGGCGGGTCGCCGAGATGGTGGGTGCGCACGCTTTCATCACCGCCTTGCCGGATGGCTATGATCACATGCTCGGGGAGAGGGGCGGTGGACTCAGCCAGGGGCAGCGGCAGCTCTTGTCGATCGCGCGCGCTTTGGTGAGAGACCCGCGGATCCTGGTGCTCGACGAGGCTACCTCCAGTGTCGACACTCGTACCGAGGCGCAGATCCAGCAGGCGTTGCAGGTGCTCTTCACTGAGCGCACCACGGTTGTTATAGCGCACCGACTGTCGACCATAAGGAGGGCGGATAGAATACTGGTGATGAGCGGCGGCCGTATCGTGGAGGAGGGCACACATGAAGAGCTGTCGGCCCGCGGAGAAGTGTATGCGGGACTCTATGCCCGCCAGTCACTGGTGGAAGCGACGGCGGAGGAGGCTGGATAAGGAAGCTCTCATCTGTGTCTAACCCACCATTCATCGGAGAGTGGTAGGTTGAGTCTTAGGTGTCTTGATCGGGTCGCCAGGCGGACTGGTTCGCAGGAGTCAGCCCGACACACGAACGGAGGTGACATGTTATGCGGTGGAAAGGGGCGAACGGGCATCTTTGGCCGCTGGCAGTTTTGGCTCCCACCCTTCTTCTGGCGCTCGTGGCGGCCTTCACTTTCGGTTGGATAGGTGGTGGCACGGTGTCGGCCGCAGGTCTTCCTGCGGTGATCGTCGGGGCGCAGAGCGAGGTCGGTGGGGAAGCCGGGTCGGTCATTCGCGAGGAAGGTACTGCTATGCAGCCGCCCGGTGTGGTTGGAGCTCCCGGGGCGACTTCCACAACAGGTTGTACATCGGCCGTTGCCGGATCGGGCGGAACGTCCTGGATGTCTTCCGAGGCGCCGTCGACTGAGGAGTGCAGGGAGCGTGAAACGGTGGCTCAGCCGTTGCGACTACACGGAGCGCGAGGTGCGGAAGGATCTTCGGGCTCGGATGAGGGTCGAGGGCGGAGCCGGTGACACGTATCCTTCTGGTCGAAGACGAGACGCGGGTCGCCTCTTTTGTTGCCCGGGGTTTGGAGGCGGCCGGATACAGTCCCGAGGTGGTCGGCACGGGCGCAGACGCCGTTGAGAGGATTCTTGGTAGCGGCCCTTACGATCTCGTTCTGCTCGACGTCGGGCTTCCCGACAAGGACGGCTTCCACGTGCTGGCTGAGGTCCGCACCCTCGATACCGAGACCAAGATCATCATGCTCACCGCCCGGGGCGATGTGCCCTCTCGCGTTCGGGGCCTCGATCTTGGCGCCGATGATTACCTCCCCAAGCCCTTTGATTTCGACGAGCTTCTGGCGCGCATCAGGGCGCAGCTTCGTACCGCACGGCAGCCGGCGGCGGACGTGCTTGCCTCCGGCGACCTCTCGCTCGACTTGAAGAGCAGGCGGGCTGCCCGCGATGACCGCACCATCGATCTCACGACTCGAGAGTTCGCCCTGCTCGAATTTTTCCTGCGCCATCCCGGGCAGGTTCTCTCCCGCAGCCAACTCCTGAACGGGGTATGGGGATACGACTTCGATCCCGGCAGCAACGTGGTGGACGTGTATGTCGGCTATCTTCGCTCTAAGCTCGACCCCAAGGAAGGACCTTCGCTGATCGAGACCGTGAGAGGAGGAGGCTATCGGCTGGATGCAGAGAGGGCACTCGACAGGAAGGGCCCTGATAGCGCGCAGCCTTGAGAAGACGTCTCCTCCTCTGGTTCGTTGTTGCGACTGCCCTGGTCTTCGGGTTGGGCGTTGCGGTGGCCAACGTAGTGGTCGGAAGGCAGCTTGAGAGCAGGGTAGACCAGGATCTCGTTGGAGAGATCAGCCTATACCAGCGCGCAGTGGAGACCGCCACGGATGAGGCCGTGCTCGTGGCTCTCACTCGAGATTACCTGAGTGCCGCCGAGTCGCAGCGTCTGCGGTTGAGCGGGATGGTCCTGACGCTGCAGATGGTCGACGGGTCCGTAGTGTCCAACTCGGCCGATATTCGCCTAGAGGAGGTCGCGTTGCCGGAGGCCGTTGGGCTGGGCGGCCGGGCGCTGGTGACGAGCGGGACTGCCGCAGGTCCATACCGGATCGCCGTGACGCCGGTGGTGATGGAGGGGAGAGCGGTAGGACAACTGCGTATCGCCTCGCCGGTGCAGTCGCTCTCCGACATTCGGCGGCAGATGCTTCTGGTGATGTTGTCCGCCGCGCTCGCCGGTATCGTGGCCGTTGGAGTGGGAGCCTGGTACCTACTGGGACGAACGCTGCGGCCGGTTCGCGAACTCACCCGGACTGCAGCGGCCATCTCGCGCGAGGATCTCTCTCGCCGGATCGACTACCAAGGACCGCCCGACGAAATAGGCGACCTCGCGGCTACCATGAACGGAATGCTCGATAGGTTGGAAGAGGCTTTTGCGGCACAGGATCAGTTCGTATCCGATGTCTCGCACGAGTTGAGAACTCCTCTTACCATCGTCAAAGGGCATCTGCAGGTGTTGGATAGGGAGGAGAGCTTTGAGCCCGACCTCGTTCGTCGCGAACACGCTCTCGTGTTAGAGGAACTCGACCGCATGAACAGGCTGGTGGCCGAGCTACTTACGCTTGCCCGAGTGAAGCGGAGCGACTTCCTCCGGCGCGAAAAGTTGGAAGCGGATGGCTTCCTGAGGGCGCTCGCGGAACAGGGACCGCATATTGGGAAGCGGGATTGGGTCATCGACGAGCTTCCGGGAGCGCCGGTGTGGGCCGACCAAGATCGGCTTACTCAGGTCTTCCTCAACCTCATGCAGAACGCGGTCGCGCACACCGCGCAAGGTGACACCGTCGCCCTTGGGGGTCGCTCCCGTGATGATTCGGTGCAGCTGTGGGTCAGAGATGCAGGGCCGGGCATGACGGACGAGGTTAAAGCGAGGCTCTTTGAGCGTTTCTACCGTGGGCCGGAGACCAGGAATCCGCTGCCCGGCAGAGACGGGGAGGGATCCTGGGGATTCGGGCTCGGTCTGGCTATCGCGAAGGCCCTAGTGGACGCGCATGGCGGCCGGATCGAGGTCGAGAGTTCTCTCGGTGAGGGCTCCCGTTTCACAGTGGTGCTTCCGCCAAAGGGAGACGCCGCCATGGCTGATGAGAGAACTCTCATCAGCGGCTAACCCTTCGCTCATGCGGGCTGCGTAAGCTGAATAGAAGAACGATGAACACACCCCGTCCCGAGCGGGCGGGGCTTAACAAGGAGGACGCATGAAAAAGGGAAAGAAGGCACTTGCCGTCGGTATCGTGTCGAGCGCGGCCGTATTGCTCATCGCCGGACTGGCGATGGCGGCTCCCGGTTGGGAAGACTCCTCGGTAGCAGGGAAGGAGTTGAGCGCTGCATCGGTGATCGCTGAAGGGGCCGGCCCCGTCCGTCAGCGTGCGCAGGAAGGGGTTTGTGAGCGCGAGGAGTGCGACGGGCAGTGTGAAGCTCTCGGTGAAATGGCGCAGAACCGTGGCGAGCAGCGCACCCAGGCCGGCGAGTGCACCCAGGCTGGCGAGCGCACCCAGGCCGGCGAGCGCACCCAGGCCGGCGAGCGCACCCAGGCCGGCGAGTGCACCCAGGCCGGCGAGTGCACCCAAGCTGGTGAGCGTACTCAGGCTGGCGAGCGCCCCCAGGCCGGCGAGCGGGGCCCACAGGGGGAGCGCGCGGGGGCTCGTGGCTCGGGCGGCTCGGAGGAGTGCACCGGAGACTGTGAGGGAGTGCCCTTGAGTCCTGCCGACGGTAGTGGCAACAAGTACGGACGCGGCGGCCGGTAGCTGCTCGTAGCCCGAAGTCGATAAGCAGCAAGGAGGCGAAGCCCTTGACACAAGTCAAGGGCTTCGCCCTCGTTTCACCTGCCGGGTTCTGTCCCACTGCTCACTTGAGGCCGGCGAAGCAGGCCGCCCTGCGGGCGGCTCAGAACGCTCCTACCGGAGTGTGGCGCCCTGGTCTCTCCTCACCAGGCTCTTGTCCAGATTGAAGGCCTCGTGCAGCGCCCTCACAGCCTCAGCCATACGGGCCTTGGCGACCACGCAGGAGATCTTGATGGAGCTGGTGGATATCATGTAGATATTGATGTTGCGGGCGGCGAGTACTTCGAACATCTTGGCGGCCACGCCCGGATTACTCTTCATCCCTGCGCCCACGAGCGACACCTTGGCCATGTTGGCGTCGGACTCCACTCTGTCGAAGCCGAATTCCTCCTTGAACGCGCCGGTCACCAGATCGACCAGCGGGAGGTCCTCCTCGCTCACGGTGAAGGAGACGTCGGTGGTGCCCCCTTCGGATATGTTCTGGATGATCATATCGACGTTCACGTTGGCCTTGGCCAGGGCCGTAAAGATGCCGGCGGCCACACCGGGGCGGTCGGGGAGGCGGTGGACCGTGACTTTGGCATCATCCAGCGCGTACGTGATGCCCGAGACAATAGCCTGTTCCATGGGTTCCTCTTCCTGTCTGATCCACGTGCCGGGCGTGTCCGCGAAGCTTGAGCGCACGTGGATGGGCACGCCGTAGCGGCGGCCGAACTCCACGCAGCGCAGCATGAGCACCTTGGCGCCGCTGGCCGCCATTTCGAGCATCTCTTCGTAGGAGATCTGGTCGAGCTTGCGGGCCTCCGGTACCACGCGGGGGTCGGCCGTGTACACGCCGTCGACATCCGTGTAGATCTCGCATACCTGAGCATTTAGCGCCGCCGCAAGGGCCACAGCAGTAGTGTCGGAGCCCCCGCGCCCCAGAGTGGTCACGTCGTTGTCGATGGATACACCCTGGAACCCAGCCACCAGCACGATCTTGCCTTGGTCGAGCGCTTCCTGTACGCGCCGGGGCTTGATCCCCACGATCTTGGCCTTCGTGTGGGCGGTGTCGGTCACGATGCCGGCCTGGGAGCCTGTCAAGGAGATGGCGTTGCAGCCGAGCTCGTGGATGGCCATGGTTACCAGTGCGGCAGAGATGCGTTCTCCGGTGGAGAGGAGCATGTCCATCTCGCGTTCTAGGGGGTGCGAGGAGATCTCGTAGGCAAGTTCGATGAGTTCGTCGGTGGTGTCGCCGCGGGCTGATACCACTGCCACCACCGGATGTCCCGAGCGGTGGGTGTCCACGATGCGGCCAGCGACTCGCTTAATACAGTCGCCATCAGCTACTGAGGTGCCGCCGAACTTCATGACCACTATCTTGGTGTGCTCCTCTTTCTCCCCCTGGGGCCCGATGACGACCACGGAGTTGCCGGTGGCGTCGACAGCGGTAAGGGTATCGGGGATCTGGCTTGAGTCTTGCGTGGCCACGGGGATTCAACCTCTTGCCGAGAAGGACGATAGAAACAAGGAGAGCACTGAATTCTACCGGACCCGCGGTGTCTTGCAAAGAAAGACGGGTTGCTTGGTCGAGCGCTTGACCCTGAGCGTCGGCGTCGCCTCGCACCCGTCAGATGGAGCCGCCGACGGCCACGATCTCACCGATAGGGCCAGGAGGGCCCTTGCCGCCACGAAGCGGGCCGGGAGGAACCGAGTAGTGGGGCCCCCGCGAGGGGAAGTGAAGGCCGAAAAGGACGAGGGAGGGATCCGGCTTCGGATCCCTCCCTCGTAGAGTGTTACTCGATGGAGCGTCGCCTACTATTCGCCGGCCGACAGCGAGGCGAGCTTCTTCAGTCTGTCCCACTCCCGGTCGACGTTCGTCTGCAGTCTTTCGACCACGTTCTCGTTGCCGGGCTTGAAGAGGTGGCTGAAGCGGCCCTGGAGTTTCATCCAGTCGGCCACATCGATCTTCTTGTCCTTCGGGTCGAAGTTAATGACGTAATCGCCATCGATGACCTCGTAGAGCGGCCAGTAGCAGGACTGCACCATCATGCGGGCCATCTCGACCGACTGGGACGGCTCGGCGCGCCAGCCCCGCGGGCAGGTGGAGAGCACCACCAGGACCGCCGGGCCTTCGGTCTCGAATGCAACCTCAGCCTTGGATATCAAATCGCGGAAGTTGTGGATGGAGGCCTGAGCCACATAGGGGATGTTGTGCGCGGCCGCGATCTGGGTGAGGTTCTTGCGTTGCTGTAGCTTGCCGGGCTGCACCTTGCCCGTGGGCGTGGTGGTGGTCCAAGCGCCGAGCGGTGTTGAGCCGGAGCGCTGGAAGCCCGTGTTCATGTAGGCGCCGTTGTCGTAGCAGACGTACACGAAGTCGTGTCCCCGCTCGAGGGCGCCGGACAGTGACTGCAGGCCGATGTCGTAGGTGCCGCCGTCGCCGCCGAAGGCTACGAACTTGTAGTCCTTGTCGATCTTGCCCTGCTTCTTGAGGCTCCTGAAGGCGGCCTCGGCACCGGACACGGTGGCGGCGGCGTTCTCAAACGCCGTGTGAATGTAGGAGTCCTTCCACGACGTGTACGGATAGAGTGAGGTAGAGACTTCGAGGCAACCCGTTGCCGCCCCGACCACCACCGGGTAGTCCTTGGCGCCCATGAGGACGTTGCGAACCACGACGGAGGCGCCGCATCCCGCACAGAGGCGATGGCCACCGGAGAGGCGATCCTTACGCTCGACGTATATCTTGGGTGAAAGCTTGGTGGCCATGTGCTCAAGCTCCCTTCGCGTTCAGGTAGACACGGGACTTGGGCAACTCCGCTCCATCGGCAGCATCTTTCAGCATCCTGAAAGCGCGTTCGATGTCGTGGGGGTAGATCTCGCGACCGCCGAGGCCGTAGATGAAGTTGCCGACCTTGGGACTCGCACCGTACTGGTACAGAGTGGCGAGGATCTCCAGGTAGAGAGGGCCGCCCAGGGCGCCGAACGAGTCGGCGCGATCCATGACGCCGACGGCTTTGCAGCCGGCAAGCGCCTCGGCGTACTCCGCTGCGGGGAAGGGCCGGAAGGTGCGCAGCTTGATGGCCCCGGCCTTGATGCCTTCCGCGCGAAGCGCATCGACCACGTTGCGGGTGTTGCCGGCGGCCGAGTTGGCCACGACGATGGCGATATCGGCGTCGTCCATCTTGTACTTCATGAGGTGCTGGTACTGCCGGCCGGTGAGGGCGGCGAAACGATCGTAGGTCTCCTGGATGACACCGAGCGCGTTGTCCATAGCCTGCTGCTGCGTCATCTTGGCTTCGAAGTAGTAGCCGTGAAGGCCGTCGAACGGGCCAACGGTGATGGGATGCTCCGAATCGAGCAGGCCGGGATAGGTAGGCGCTTCGCCAATGAACTGCTTCACTTGTTCGTCGTCGAGCGCTTGTAGCGGGCCGATGGCACCCGAGATGATGAAGCCGTCGTACATGTTCATTAGGGGCAGACGGACGTCTTTGTGCTCCGCGATGGGGAAGCCCATAATGGTGGCGTCGTAGGCCTCCTGAGCGTCCTCGTTATAGATCTGCATCCAGCCCGTATCGCGGCCACCCATGGTGTCGGAGTGGTCGCAGTGGATGTTGATAGGCCCGGAGAGCGCCCTGTTGACAGTCGTCATGACGATGGGCACGCGCATGGACGCCGCGATGTACAGCATCTCCCACATGAGGGCGAAGCCGGCCGAGCTCGTGGCAGTCATGGTGCGGGCGCCCGTGGAAGCCGATCCCACGCAGGCGCTCATGGCGGAGTGCTCGGATTCCACCGTGACGAACTCCGTGTTGACGAGGCCGTCGGCGACGAACTCGCTGAACTGCTGCACGACATCGGTCTGGGGGGTGATGGGATACGCGGCGACGAGGTCGGGGTCTATCTGCTTCATGGCCATGGCCACGGCCTGGTTGCCGGTGACGGCCAAGATCGGGGCGGTGCTCATTCTTCCTCCCCATCGTCGTGGAAATCGGTCTCCAAGTGCATGGTGATGGCATCGGCCGGACACTCGGCGGCACAGATACCGCAGCCCTTGCAGTGGTCGAGGTCGAAAGCGACCACCTTCTGGCCCTGGACTATCACGGAACTGTCAGGACAGTAGAAGTAGCAGAAGAGGCACTGCGTGCACACTTCCTCGTCGCGGATCGGGCGTTCGCTACGCCATCCGCCGGTCTTGTACGAGCAGGAGTTGCCGGCCTCGGGGATGGCATGACCGAGCTCGTGCTTGCCGGGAGGCCATTGCTGGATGTCAGCTATCTCCCACTTCATCCCTGCACCTCCTCGTACGCGCGCTTGGCCGCCTCGACGTTGGCCTCGACCACCTTGTCCGGGAACTTCTTTCCGAAGGTATAGCGGAGATGCTCTTCGATCTCATCGAGCGAGAAGTAGCCTGTGATCTTGGAGAGCGCGCTCACCATGGGGGTGTTGGGGATTGCCCGTCCAAGCGTCTCCTTCGCGATCTTGGTGGCCGGTACGGTCATCAGCCTGCGGCCGCCGAAAGAGAACTTCTTCAGCAGCTCCTCGGGAGTCTTGTCGGTGTTGACGATGATGATGGACTCATCGGGAGCCCCATCAGTGACATCGACCACGCCGAGAAGGGTTTCGTCCAGAACGAGGACTACGTTGGGATGTTCGATTGCTGAGTAACACTGAATAGGATCGTTACTCAGCCGTGTGAAGGCCACGATGGGGGCTCCGGAGCGTTCCGGACCGTACTCCGGGAATGCTTGAAAGCATTTCCCACGGTCGGCGGCAATCTCCGCTACCATCTTGGCCGCCGTGACGGCGCCTTGCCCGCCCCGGCCGTGCCAGCGGATTTCTATGAGTCTCGCGCTCAAAGCTCAAACTCTCCTTTTCAAGGGATCGCCGGTACCCTACAGAGGAGGTCAACGTCCTTTCGAGGAAAGAAAAACCGCCTCCTTTGACGGCTCGCTAAACCGCGACAGACCTGCCAGGGCGGTGACGAAACGGGGCTGCTGCTGCCCCAGAGATCCGAGCCGAATAATCGTGGGGTGGTAGCCGCAGCCAGAGGCGTTGCCGGGAGCCGCCCAAGTCCAGCAAGATATTCACTCATGGTAACACAGGGATTCCCGGATCCGCCTCGGGTTTCTAGTATGGCGGATGCCCGACTCCGGCAGTGTCGGCCACTCTCTGAAGCGACCCCAGCAGGTGGAACACCACCAGAAGTCCCCAGAACACCGTGAACACGACCCCGATGACAAGGAGAATCACGCCGAACGACGCGATGATCTGGGTCACGATCGCAAGCAGGAGCACGATGACGTAGTTGCCGAAGTTGTCGCGTATGAAGGCAAAAATCTCCCCGAAATCGAAGAAGGCCCCGAAGTCATCCTTCTTCGCGAAGCGGAGCAAGGCGGCGGGAAGAACGAAGCCGGCCAGTATGTTCGCCAGGATCGCCAAGACGGCACCTGTGGCCCCGAAGCGTGCCAGCACAAGCCCGGGCACGCTGTAGATGATACCGGCTACGAAACCGAGAAGGCCGGTGACCAGCAGCCCGCCAAAGTCGGTCCACTCGGGCAGTTGCTCGTCGCCCGCGATGACGGATCGCATGGTCCGGATACCGTACCCATATACGAATAGCCAGCCTATCACCGGCACCAGGAACAGCAGGCCCCCGATGATGATCTTCGACCAGACGCGCGGCTGCGCGAACATGTACGAGAACGATCTACCGTAGTTCAATCACGTCTCCTTGGCCTAGAGGTCACGTCGTCCCTTGAGAGCCCGGCCCAGTGTGACCTCATCGGCGTATTCGAGGTCGCCGCCCACGGGCAGGCCGGCGGCCGGCCGGGTGATCCTCAGGAGTCCGGATTCGACCATATCTTTCAACTCTGCTGCGATGTAGAGGGCCGTGGCCTCCCCCATCAGGTTTGGGTTGGTGGCCACTATGACCTCGGTGATGCCTCCTTTGCGTACGCGGGCGAGGAGCTCGGCAAGGTGGAGACGCTCGGGACCTATGCCGTCGATGGGAGAGAGGGCTCCTCCGAGAACGTGATAGAGGCCCTTGTACTCGTGCGTGCGTTCCACCGACACGATGTCGCTCGGTTCCTCGACCACGCACAAGAGAGCGGCGTCGCGGCGGGAATCGCGGCACACGGCGCACAGCTCTTGGTCGGTCAGATTGAAGCAGGTGCGGCAGAAGCCGATGACCTCCTTCATCTCGATCAGAGCCTCGGCCAAAGGCAAGGCGTCCTCCTTGGAGAGACGCAGTATATGGAACGTAAGACGCTGGGCCGTCTTCGGCCCGATGCCGGGAAGCTTGGCAAGCTCATCGATGAGCCGCTGAACCGCGGGACTGTAGAGAGCGAAGCTCACCCCGAACCGAAGGCGTCTATAGACCCAAGTCCGGCATGCCGGGTATGTTCAGCCCGGACGTCAGGCCGTTCATGCGCTGAGCGGCAAGCTCCTGTGCCATACGGAACGCCTCGTTGACGGCGGCCAGGATCATGTCTTCAAGTATTTCGATGTCTTCGGGGTCGACGGCTGCCGGGTCAATCTTGATGGACTGTATCTCCAGAGCTCCGGTCACTGTTGCTTTGACCATCCCTCCGCCGGAGGATGCCTCCACGACCTCATTGGCCAGCTCTTCTTGCGCCTTGGCCATATCAGCCTGCATCTTTTGGACCTGCTTCATCATCTTCTGGTAGTTGGGACTCACGGATCCTCCTCTTGAATCTCGGCCTTTGCCGCCTGGCCTG
>Ga0351900_1013_pt1 | contig 69210 bp, 54 predicted proteins | sample BONcelHT113001D3_FD_205827 | JGI IMG/M metagenome (GOLD analysis project Ga0351900, IMG submission 205827) | Enriched cells from coal bed in the Powder River Basin, Montana, United States - BONCAT cells T11 rep1 HSBNCT.T11.300.1.D3 ...
ATGGAACAGGCCATTATTGAAACCATTGCCGAATATGGATTGACAGGCGGATTAAAGGAAGGCGCCACCGGTGTCTGGCTCGATGCCGGGCATAAAGTCCGCGCCCGTAAAATTTGCGCTATTGGTGTTCGTGTGAGCCGTTTTGTTACCATGCACGGTTTTGCGCTGAATGTAAATACTGACATGCGCTATTTTAATTACATCAATCCGTGTGGGTTTGCCTCCTTCGGAGTAACTTCCATTCAGCAGGAACTCGGCAGGGAAATTCCGGTGGAAGAGGTAAAAGCAATTCTGAAAGAAAAATTCAATCGTATTTTTTAAGCCTGATTTGTTTCCCAAACGGCAAATTCATAATTCAAAAAGATATTCATATTCAACCTCCGGTGAAATATTTTCAAATAATTCTTCAGTAAAACAGCGCGTTTAAAAAAATAAAACCAAATTTATGGTTTTGATTTACAGGAAAATTCATGCGAATCGGGTACTTTATATTGTTGTTTCTATTTTGTCTCACTACCGGCAGTGCTGTTGGTGATGATGACAGATGCCACCGCTCTACCGAAGGTAAGGAATTTTGGTTTGGGTTTATGGAAGGCAGGAACGACAATGGAAATGTTCATTATATCGAAATTACAGTAACCGCGAGAGAAGCATCCAGCTTTCAGATATTCATCGGAAAATCAAGCACTCCGTTATCAAATATTCCCAATTTTGTTAACGCCAACGGTTCGGTTCAAATAACTATACCGCTTGATCTGGCCGAGGCACGAGGATCGGAAAGCATTCAGGAAAAGGGAATTTACCTTATTGCCGAAAAACCCGTAAATGTTTATGCCCTTAACTGGGACCGGAATTCGGCTGATGTTGCGGTAATATATCCGGTTCCATCATTGGGGAAAGAGTATTTTACGATGTGCTACACACCAAACGTGGATAACAGGCCTGCTCACGGCCGAAACAGCGAATTTCTAATTGTAGCTTCCGAAGATAAAACTACTGTTAAAATCACACCCTCTGTAGTTACTGATGGAGGAAAACCTGCCGGAGTTTCTTTTTCAATTACTTTGAATAAGGGTGAAGTTTACCAGGTACAATCGCTCAACCAGCGAAATTTGCCTGGGCAGGGTGACCTAACCGGGAGTTACATCGAATCTGATAAACCTGTTGCAGTTTATTCAGGAAACTTTAGTACAACCGTACCTGTTGAACCGGGAATGAGTGGTTATGACCATCTTTTTGAACAAATGCCGCCGCTGCAAACCTGGGGGCGCGAATATTATGCAGTTCCGTTATCAACCCGCCGTGCCGACAGATACAGGGTTATGGCTTCCGAAGATAATACCACCGTTCTCATTGGTAATCAGACTCCGGTAACTCTCGACCGTGGCAGGTATCATGAATTTACGCTCGATAGTAATCAGCCATCCCGCATTTTTGCCGATAAGCCTATTCTTGTGGCTCAATTCAGTCAGTCGAACAGAACCGACCTGAATTTTACAGGTGGCGACGGAGATCCGTTTATGATAATTTTAAGTTCAGTCAGCCAGTCGAAAAACGATGTGACTTTTGTAGCCTACAATTCAAGCCAAATCAGGGATTATTATGTAAACATTGTAGCTCTGACTTCTGAAAAAGACAACATATTTTTGGATGGACAGCCTTTGGGATTTTTTTTTAAACCATTTACAGGCACCAATTATTCTTATGCCCAAATAAAACTATTCTTAGGTAATCACACGCTCCGGAATCTGAATCCTGACAGGGGATTCCTGGCGTACGTTTATGGTTACGGGGGCTATGAATCTTATGGTTACGGAGTTGGATTCAACCTCGATCTGGTGCTCGATCTTGGGCAAAGTATCGACTTTGACGGTGATACGCTCCAAATTTGTGAGACAGATCAGATAGTGCTGGATGCCGGGCCGTATTTTGATTTTTATTACTGGAATACAGGCGATACCACCCAGAAAATTACTGTTGCAAAGCAGGGGAAATATTGGGCACGGGGAACCACGGTGGACGGATGCACGCAAAGCGATTCGATTTATATTTTGATAGAACCAATCAAAAAACCTGATATTGGGCCCGATGCCGCCGGATGTGCCTTGAAACTGAACCTTGATGCCGGCGATGGTTATGCCAGATACGAATGGAATACCGGCGATACAACACAAACAATTGAAGCCGCCAAAACCAGCCAATACCGCGTAACTGTTTTTGACGATTTTGGTTGCCCTGCCCGCGATACAATGAACCTGACCGTATTTTCAGTTCCTGTAATTTCAATGGCTGGCGAAAAATGGTCTTGCGGAAGTAAATTCCGGACACTCAATTTAAATTTTGAGGGAGCCAATTCAAATATGCTGGAAAAAGGCAAAATGGAATGGACATGTGATGATCCAAAACTTACATTTAAAAATAAAACCAACATTTCCACCGACATTGAAGTTACTGACTGGGGTGTTTACAATGTGACGTATAAATTCACAACTCCGGATATTTGTGTGGTTGAGGAAACGGTTGATCTTCATTTTTTTGATATTCCAACCTCGAAAATTGTTTTTGCCGATGAGGATCCAAATGACAAATGCAAAGGCTACAGCCGCGAAATAAAATATGTGGGAAATGCCACTCCTGATGCAAACTATATGTGGGATTATGGCGGATGCCATGCCGATGTTCTCGACTGGAACCTGAGACGGGTTTCGCTGGGAATATTTAATTCAAATCCTGTGATCTCGCTTGTTGTTGAAGAAAACGGATGCAGGGGAGATACGACATTTCTCCAGATGGGCGCCAATCCCGATTTTACAATGAACACTGCAAAAAGCAGGGGTTGCGATTCGGCTACTATTTATTTTTCAGGCGATTTAAAAACTCCGGATGATCTGCTTTTTGAATGGAATTTTGGCGATGGATCGCCCGTTAATAATATTCAAAACCCAACTCACGCATATAAATCAGTTGGTAATTATGATGTTGCGCTTACAATTACCAACCAGCTTAATGGTTGTAAAGCGGGTTTTACCATTGAAGAAATGGTAAAAATATTTCCCACTCCGGTAGTTGACATCGCTGTCGATCCCGAATTCTGCAACGATAAAAAGGTTGATGTTTATTACATACAAAACAACGATTCATCATTCTGTACCTGGGATTTCAAAGGGACGGCACATCAGATTGCGGGGGATAACGATTCAATCATTGTATTTATAGACAAACAAATTGCAACCATCCGGCTTCAGGTGAAAGAATTCGGATGCACCAGCGATTGGGCTGAGACAACCGCCAAACGAAAACCTTTATTTGACATTTCGACCGATAAAACCGAAGGTTGCCAGCCTTTGGAAGTGTTGGCAAGCGCTGTTGCCACCGACGAACAACTCGAATATCAATGGCTGACCGATTCTGTTATTTCAAACGGGAATGAAAAATTATTTGTGCTTCCCGATGCCATGATGTATGGTTTTACACTTTCAGCAAAATCAGTATTAACCGGTTGCAGCGATACACTGAAAAAAACAAATATGGTGCATGTGTATCCGATTCCGGTTGCTCAATTCGAAGTTGACTACCCCGTGGCAATCATCGAACATGCCAATCTCAATTTTACCAACCTGACAAGGGAAGTTGATGTTTATAAATGGGATTTTGGCGATGGAACCTTTTCTGAACAGGAAAATCCGCAGCATACTTTTACAGCGTTGGGCAAATTTCCTGTACAACTGCTTGTTGAATCGGAAATTGGATGTCAGGATACAGAGATAATGGAGATAGAAATTTTGCCTTTTAACGTTTATACACCAAATGCTTTCCGCCCCGACAGCGATATAGATGTAAACCGTGAGTTTATGCCGGTAGGTGTGGGTGTCGATCCAAATGGATTTCAACTTCAGATATTTAACCGGTGGGGCGAAATGATTTTCGAATCAAACAGTCCTGACCACAAATGGGATGGAACAACAAAAAACAGCAAACCAGCGCCCATGGGTAATTACCTCTGGAAAGCCGATTTTAACGATATCCAGGGATTTAAACATTCTATGAAAGGGCAGGTGATGCTGGTTCGGTAGGATTAAACAAATAATTTAAAACACCCATCTTCATAAAGTTGGAGAGTTGAAATGTTCAAATTATTAACAGAATAAGATAAAACTTTATGCCAAAAAATAAACTTGCAAGTTTTCGTTACCGTGTAATAAATAATTGTCTCAGGAATACAGGGAGAAGATGGAGCCTGCAAAATTTAATTGATGAGATTTCAGAACAATTGTTTGAGAATTTTGGAATTGAAAAAGGGGTCAGTAGGCGGACCGTTTTTTATGATATTGAATTAATGAAAAGCCTTCCTCCCCGAGGATTTGATGCACCAATTGTATTGAAAGATGGTTTCTATTGTTATGAAGATCCCTCATATTCAATTGATAATATTCCTCTTTCTGAAAAGGATATGAGTAGCATAAACGATGCGATTTCCTTGCTTGAACAGTTTAACCAGTTGCCAATATCAACTGAACTGTCTTTGATAAAGGAAAAACTCTACCGTGAAACATTTATTTTTAACACCACTCCCCAAAAAGTCATTGAATTTGAAAAGAAAGATGTAAAAGGGTCTGAATTTTTGATTCCTTTATACAAATGTATCAAGGATAAGAACGTTCTTGAAATTCTTTATCATCCATTTAAACACAAATCAGCCAGTCAATTGATAGTACACCCGTATTTTTTAAAACAGTATAATTCGAGATGGTATTTAATTGCTTATTGTAAAACCTTTGATAAAGTTGGCTTTTATAGTCTTGACAGGTTGATTTCGTTTTCTGTTTTGGTGAATAATACTTACAATGAGAATCTTAAGTCTGAAGCCGAAACCTATTTTAAAGATATTATTGGCGTAACACTGCCCGAAAATGGTGTAATTCAGAAAATTGTCCTGCATTTTTCTCCTGAGCAAGCGCCATATATTAAAACAAAACCAATTCATGCTTCTCAGAAAATTATAAGTGAATCAGAAACGGGAATTGAAATCTCGTTAAATCTCATTCCTAACTACGAGTTTTATTCGTTAATCCTGAGTTTTGGCAGTTCGGTAACAATTATTTCTCCGGATGAATTACAAACAAGAATTATATCTATTTTAGAAAACTCAATAAAAAATTATTCGGTGCAAAAAGATTGCACAACAATACCGGATATTTGTACCAACAAAACAAATGAAATAAACACATGAGTCATTTAACACATTTTGGAGTAGGCAATTTTAAGGTCTTTAATGAACTGACGGATTTTGAGCTTGCACCATTGACAATACTTACCGGGAAAAACAATTCGGGGAAAAGTTCTTTACTAAAAGCTTTGCTTCTTTTCAAAAAAAATCTGAAACCAAATACCTTTAAATGGGGCAATGATTTTAATACAAGTTTTGAAGAACTTGAGTTCGGCTTTCCTGAACTCAGATTAGGCTCAGCAAATGAAATTTTTAATTACAACACTCCCTCTCCTTATCAAAGCATAAGTTTTAATTTTGGTATAGATAGCTTTATGTTTCCCAAAGGGATATTAAATCTTTGGTATTCAATTGAAGATACCAATGAAATTTTGAGATTAAAAGGATTCGCTATTATGAAAGATAATAAACCGATTATTAGCTTTCTTAATGAAATTGAATTAAAAGAAGAATGCTTTCAAATTGATTTTCAATATTTTATTGATAGAATACGTGAAGCTCAAAAACAATCTTCCAAAACTGACATGAAAGATTTTGGTGAAAAAATCGGATACCTTAAAAGGAAAGATTCCTATAGGTATAAAGATTTTAAAAGCTTAAAATATGCAGAACCTTTTTTTGATTTACTTAATTCGGGTCAATTGATTTTAGGAATTGAGAATGGAGGTGTCCCGGATGAAATTATTAAAGAAGATCCAAGAAAATTAAATGGGGCAAAAATAGATATTGAAAAAACCGATTTATTAAAGATCCAAAGTCAATTAATGGAATTATTTCAAAAGGGTATATGGGCTGAAGGTAGAAATGTTCTTTTTGGCACAATAAATCAGTTCTTTAGAAATTTTTCTTTACTTCTTGAAGAGCAAATTACTGAAATATTTTATCAGGATGAAATTCTAAAACTGAAATACGATAATCAGATATTTACTTACTTTGGGAATCGGAAGAATTACCTGAATCCTGATTCCGATACAAGACCTTTTATTAAACCCAAATTACATTCGTTTTTTGACTATGTAAAAAAACTATTAGAAGATGTTATTTCCGAATTTTCAAATTCATGGGAAAATGTTTCTTATCTACCTTCAATCCGTGCTAAAAATGAAAGGCTTTACTATGTATCAAAAGAAGGCTACTCAATACAGGAATTTGACCAAAAAGCATTTGAAACAATCGATTTCAAAAATGAGATAATCAATAAATTTTATTCAGATGTATTGAAAGATTTCGAAATAGGTGAGAAAATAGAGGTGAAGACTTATCAGCGGACTGCTACTGAAATTACAATAATACGCAACGAAAGAAAAATGCTTTTAAGTGATTTGGGATTTGGCTATGCTCAATTACTTCCCATAATTTTCACAATACTAACTACTGCTCAAAAATGGGATTTTTGGGAATATAAAGAGGAGGATTATATCTCATTATTAGCCAATCCTAAAATCTTAATTGAAGAACCTGAAAGCAATCTTCATCCTGATTTCCAGGCAAAATTAGCTGACATGTTTGTTAAAGCGTCTAATCTTTTTGGCATCCAGTTTATTATTGAAACACACAGTGAGTATCTTATCAGAAGGTTACAATATTTAACTGCCAAAAAGGAAATCTCGCCGAAAGATGTTTCGATTTATTACTTCAACAATCCGGAGAAAATTCCTAACGGAGAAAAACAAGTCAATAAAATTGAAATAAGGTCTGATGGCATTTTAAAACAGGATTTCGGTTCCGGGTTTTACGATCAGGCAACAAACTCTACTTACGATTTATTCAGGTTGATAAACGAGAACTAAGATGCTGGAAACTATAATAGATAGCGAAATTTTTATTGATTTTTGCAAATATAGATCTACTCGTGATCCTGATTTGAATGAGAAAGAATATGATGAGTATGAATTATTCTGGAAATTTATAAAGTTCAGAACGAATCTTAAACTTGTATTTCCTGATAGCTTTAACGGGCAACTAGCTGAAAATAGATTTTTAACAAGATTAACTTCTGGTCGAGGGGATGCAAAAATAGATAAAACGTCTAAATTCAATTGGCCGCATAAAAACATATTACCAAAAGATATTTATCCCGGTTCGTTTTTTTGCATTACTCAGAAGGATACAGAAAAAAGAAAATGGATAACATCTAAAAATGGGTTGTTGTTCGGATTTGAAGATAATTATTTGCAACAGTGGCAAAAATTGTCTTTCTCTGGTAAAGATCATATTACTTTTCACATTAGAAAAGAATTTGAAGGAGACAGATTTTTGAAAAGATGGGAAGATTTGTCTCCTTTTATTTTACCATTTACTGATGTAATCATTAGCGACAGGTATATTAATGATGTTAACATCAGGGACCTGAATTTGCTGGAATTTATTTGCTTTTTGGACCGACATACACCTGTTCGTTATAACTTTCTTATAATTACCCAAAAAGGAGGTGTAGGTTTTTTAAACGAATTTGAAAGGTATTTGAATGAAAAAATTAAAGAACTTAAACTAAAAGCTAATATTGGAATCGTTCTTACAAGTAAGGAACATGATAGATGCATATTGATGAATTACTTAAAAATAGAATCGGGAGATTCTTTTAATTATTTTAGTAAAACAGGAAGAATAATTACAAATGGAACCGAACTTAAGCTTTTCACTTTAAGCTCACCTGACAATTTTTATGACGCCAGTGTAAAACTAAAGATATTGAGAGAGATTGTTGAGAATGAAAAGGAAGATTGTAGAGGAAATTTAAATAATGGATTATTTAAATATTGCGAAGCATTGAATGAAAAAGTAAAAAAAGCTTGACCCCATTTATTACATCAAAACAACGGGAAATAGAGACTTTCAGGGTATTTAGATATAAATTTTCAACTGAATAAAAACGGAATATCCCCCAATTAAACAGATTTTGAAACAGCCAAACATGAAGCACTGAAATTCTTTTATTTGAAATTTTTTCACATTTCTTCCTATGTAGTACACATCACGGTTCGTATAACATTTTTAAAATGGAGCAAAATAGAATTTTTGATTTTTTACATTTTAGCCATCCAACCCAGGAGCAAAGGTTGATTCTTAAAGCTTTGGAAGATTTTGTTTCAAACGAAAATCAAAATGATTTTATCGTACTTTGCGGCGCTGCCGGAACTGGCAAAACATCTATTACTGCTGCTTTAATTGGTTTTATGAATGAACTAAGAAAGCCTTACAAAATTGCTGCACCCACTGGAAGAGCAGCAAGAATATTGGGTAGAAAAGCAAAAACAACAACTTCCACAATTCATTCAATGATTTATATCCCAAAATCGGATAATGAAACCGGCAAGGTTTGTTTCAAACTTAAGATGGGTAATGATAAAATTCCTACAGTTTATATCATAGACGAAGCTTCAATGATTCCAAAAGAAGTGGACAGGGAACAGGAATTGTTTCAGGTTGAAAAAGGGTTGATATATGACCTGATAGCTTATATAAAGCGGGCAAACGTTAACAACAAAATCATCCTGCTTGGCGATCGATATCAGTTGCCACCGATAGATGAAGTTGAGTCTTATGCATTAAACAAAGAATTCCTTGAAAGAACTTTTAATTTAAAAGGAAGCACCTTTTTACTTACTGAAGTTAAGCGTCAGGAAGATGGCAGTTATATTTTAGAGAATGCAACGGACATAAGAAGGGCGATAGAACGAGGTGAAAAATCACACCCGATTAAAGGCAATCAAAACAGAAACATTTATTCTGCTGCAGATAAATTTGTTGCAAATATTAAAAAAGAAGGTCTGGAAAATCAGGTTTCAATTGCCGTTTCGCACAAAGCAAATAAGTTCTTCAATGACTTAATAAGAGAAAGAATATTTGGGTGTGCAAAAAAAGTTCTTGAGCCAGGTGACTTGCTAATGGTTACACAGAACTGGTACAGAAATGGAATTCAACTTTACAACGGAGACCAGGTTGAACTTTTATCTGTTGACTGGAACTTACAGGAACAAGTTGCTGGTCTGCATTTCGTTGCTGTAAAACTAAAAGTACTTTTCAGTGAAACAGAAACAATCGTTGAAGATTATGCATTGCTTGAAACCATTTTATCTCCGGGAGGGGTGTTAGATGGCAAACTTGAAAAAGAACTTCGCAGGCAGCGGTACACAAAAAATAAGATATTCAGAGAAAGTAATATGCCCGGTGACGACCGCTATTTGGGAGCATTACGACTTACTTATGGTCACGCAATTACATGCAACAAAGCACAAGGTGGTGAATGGAAAAAAGTATTCGTTAACACAATGGGAATACCATCATTGAAATGGCAATATACCGCAGTAACAAGAGGAATAAATGAAATTGAGAAATTTTAAGAGTTAATTTATTTGCAGACTAAAGCGTAATCCGCTGGACTGCTAAACAAAAAACAAAGGTCAAAAAACTAATAGAAACAGGCATCATGTTTAAAAAATCATTGAAAAAAGAAGAAGCTGAAACAGATTCAGGTAAAAATTATTCAGACAATTCATTAAATGATTATTTACTCGTATTTCAGGTTCTGGTAAGTTCATCATTAGATAGAATTGGAGTAGATAATGACTGCAATCTTGTAAAGAATGAAAAATGGAATCAGGAAAATGAAGATAATCACATTAAATTATTGAATGAACTAAGATACGATGATCTGTTTGATAAAGGGTTGTTAAATGAGTTGGAACGTCGATCCGGGACCGATTGAACTTCGGATTCCCGGGGAGGTGCCAGCAAGGGTAATTATATACAGCCATTTTTGCAGATTAAAAAAAACATAACACTATACAATAACTATGAAAAAAAGAGTGAAAGATAACCTGTTAAAAGTTCATGGAGAAGCAATTTTATATGTTACGCCGGAAATTTTAGTTGTCAGTATCCCAATACGGACAATCGATTCAATCTATGAGAATTGCTCCCAAAGTCTTGTGAATAAGTATAATCAGTTAAAAGAAGCTTTAATTAAAAATGGGATAGAGGATAAGTTGATTAAATCGGATAGATTAGACATTAATGAGAATTATTTATGGACTGAAAAAGAGAGAAAATTTGATGGTTATGTAGGAAGTATAAATGTTGAAATTGAAATTGACTATTCACCAGACAAATTAAACTCAATAATAGAAACCTTAAAGGATGACTCTTTTAAATTTGGATACAATTTATCTTTCAAGTTAAGTGAAAGCCAAAAAAGTGTTCAACTTCAAAATGTAATTGATTTGGCAATAAAAGATGCCCAAAACAAAGGTGAAATAATAGCAAAATCATTAAAAATTCAACTTGCCGAAATTCAGGAAATAAACTTTGGATACACAAATTCAATCAATGACTTACTAACTTTTGAAAATAAGAGTGTTTCCTTTTTGGCCGACAATGACTCTGGGATTGAATTAAATCTAAATCCCAAGATGATTTCAATTCAAAAGAGAATTGAAATCATTTGGAAAATCGAACAATAAAGTGCTACACAAAATGCATATTGCATAGCCTAATTGGCTGGTTTCGAGCTGCGAATTTTCACATTTCCTACTCCCTCGCGATAGCATCGCGTGTTTTTGAACCAGGTTTATGAAAATTTTCTAATTTAAATCTCGCAAGTTGCTTTAATCCCCGGATTCAATCTTTTCCAACGTTTTCCAAACCTGAAACAAACCTCGCGGAACGTGAAAGCAGCCTTTCCATTTTCCAAAATCAATCCTGATTCGGGCTGGTAAAAAATGTCCATCACCTCATGAATTGTTTTTTCAACCAATTCTGCAGGCAGTAAATGCTCAATTTCGAGCGATAGATTACACAAAATCATGGGTAATGAAAAGCCTTTCAGCGGACGGGTTCCTGTCACCAGTTTATTGAATTTACCTTTTGGATTTTCACTCCTTTTCAGGATATTTTCAAACGTGCTTTTTGCGATTGCAGCGTATTCTTCATTTCCGGTGGCTTTGTATAACTGGCCAAATGCCATGGTTGCAAAGCAATCAGAAAAAATGTTGTACGGCTGAACCAAAGGTTTCCCGTCACGGGTAAGCGAAAAATACCAGTTCAGTATGCCAGTGTTGAAAACAGGTCTTCCATATTCAAAGCACGGACATCTTCTTTAAATTCAACAAATTTCCCCTGCCATGTATTTTTAATCGGAAGACGAAAACCACCGCAGTCAAAACCAATGTATTTCATGTAGGCTTTTCCGGTGGCAATTCCACCGTATTTCCCAAGCAAGCGAATCATGTCAATTGATTTTTGCTGAAGCTCGCGAGCCAACTCCAAATCGCCGGTATTAAAAGCATGAATGAGTTGATAATAAAGGGGCGCAGCATAATTGTATGTGCTGCCTACTCCGCCCGTTGCTCCCAAAACCAGTGCCGAAAGCAGGTTTTCGTCGCGTCCCCACAACATTTCGTATTTTCCATCCATAAAACGAAGACAACTCAGAAAATCCATAAAATCCTCGTGGGTATATTTTATTCCGGCAAGGTTGGGAATCATTGGCGCAGCTTCTTTTAAAAAATCAAACATCGGAACAAAACAGCCGCTCAATACCGGAATGTGGTAAAAATAAAAAGGCATTTGGGGAACCGATTCGGCAACGCGGGCGCAAAATTCAGCCAGTGGGCCGGCAGCATTAGGTTTGAAATAGTAAGGCGCAAGCAACGCAATGGCATCTGCGCCAACTTCTGCCGAGTGTTGCGCATTTTCAATGCATTCGTGGTACGATGTGCCGCCAACCAGATTAATCACTTTTACCGGTTTTTCTGTTTTAACCGCTTTTACCCAGTGTTCGGTGATTTTCATTTTCTCTTTTTGGGTAAGTGAAACTCCTTCGCCTGTTGAACCGTTGATAAATGCCCCAACTACTTTGTTTTTTTGCAGCAGTTGGTAATAAGGTTCAATTTTATCGTAAACAATTGCTCCCGAATTGTCGAAAGGTGCAAACGGCGCTGCTATTAATCCTTTAAATCTTTGCATGGCTATTTTTTTGAGATGATGTCGTTTACCGGAATTTTCTGAAAATAAAGTTCTTTTGCACCTTCGTACAGTATGCCAACGGTGTTTTTATCCACCATTGTCATACACGAGTAACCAAAACCCTCAGTTTCATTTAACTCTGTGTGAAACTTTTCAGGCCATGTCATTCCTTCGTCAAGGCTGGCTTTAATGGTCATATTGGTACGCGACTCCTTGTTGTTTGGGTTTGAAAAGAACAATATTTTTTGGATTTTGCCTCCGGTCTCTATTTCTGATGAAATAAGGCTGGCCATACAGTTTGGTTCGGGCAAGGCCGAATTGGAAGTGGGATGAAGAGTCCAGGTTTTGCCAAAATCAGATGTAACTGCCACAGCCCTCCCGTTGGTTTCGCCTTTGTCTTTCCGGTTCAGGTCGTCGCGCATGTTCAGCATTAAACTTCCATCGGCCAACTCAACTACCTGTGCTTCGGTGGTATTTGGTTTTGCGCCGTTACCGATGTGCCAGGTTTCGCCTCTATCTTTGCTGTAAACAATAGTGGAGTGCGCGGTAAATTGTCCGCCGTCGAGCGCTTTTTCGCCAATATCGGCTTTAAACTGAGCGGGAAATACAAGCGTTCCATCTTTCATCGTTATTCCTCTTCCCGGTCCCTGAAGTAACAGTTGCCATCCCGGATTTTTAATTTGATTGGTTATGTTGATTGGTTCAGACCAGGTCAATCCATCGTCGTTACTTTTTACCAAAATAAACTGACCTGTTTCTTCGGGTGTCATTCCCGGTTTCGAAGCCCACCACAGCATGTCTTTCTCAGTACCTCCGCTCATCCAGAGCGCAGAAACCCAAAGGGTGTTTGTTTTATGGTCGAACAAAATACAAGGATCGCCAATCCCGTTCAAACGTTCCGGGCGTCCACCCCATTTGCCCATGTCCATAATTACCTTCATGGGTTCCCAGGTTTGGCCTCCATCGGTGCTGCGGCTCATGCCAACGTCAACGTCTTCCTGTAAATCTTTACTGTTGTTGTAACGGTTGTCGTAAACAGCAATCAAAGTCCCGTTATTTGTGGTTACCAATCCCGGAATCCGGTAGGTATCGCAGTCATCCTGTCCCTGCCGGCGAAGAACTGTCGCCGGGCGGTATTGAAATTCACCTGCTGCAGAAACTTTTACCGGTTTTTCATTTTCAAAAAGAAGTTCAATCTCTTTCAGACTGAATGAGGAAAGCAGATTTGCAGCATCTTTTGCGGTAAAATGGAATTGAATTGTATTTACACCTTTTTGAAAAGAATGATTTCCTGTTAATTCTGTTTTTAAACCAACCTGATTTGAAGTTCCAAACAAGGCATTCTGGCTGGTTAAAATAGCCGCGGAAACATTTGATACCGCAGTTAAATTACTTTTTTCACTAAACTGAAGTGTGATTTTTTGAAGCACCGCCGGTTCGGAATTGTTATTACTGAATTTAACTTCAAACAGCACATTTTCAGAATTTCCAACAAACAGCGGTACTTTATTCTGAATGATTTCGAATCCGGTTATTACAGATTGTTTCGTTTCTGAAAAAGTATCTTCCTTGCACTGTGCAGAAAAATTCAGAATTAAAAGAATTAAAAGTAAAATTTTCATCCGTTGTAATTTTTGCTTTCATAAAAATAAAACTTTGTGTTGTACTTTTGTGCTGAAATACATATTTAAATAATTTCTCATTAAACCAAAACGGATACGATCCATCAAAGTGCATTAAAATTTACAGCAAGTGTTAAGAACTATTGCAATTATTGGGTTAATACAATCTCTTTTCGGGATACTTCTTTTTGTTTCAAAACGCCCGTGGCACCTGAGTTTTACGTTTATTACCGTTTGGCTGGCAGTGATTGCCATTTTTCTCGGAGCCGGATTACTGCCTTTTCAGGTAGTGGATTATTTCAAACCCGGCATATTTCCTGTTCTTTTCCTTTTTGGCCCGTTGCTTTACCTTTATGTAAGTTCGCTGGCAGTTGAAAATTTCAGGTTGAAACCCCTGATATTAATGCACTTGCTCCCATTTCTTGCGGTGTCAATCCACCGTTCCGTTGTTGGCCCGGTTCCCATTGGCAGTTCGTCAAATATTGCAGGTGCCTCATCGATTTTTTACAACAACATTTATTACGGATTAATGATATTCTCATTGCTGGTGTATTGGTTTTTCAGTTTAAAATTAATATTGAAGCACCGCAAAAACGTTCCAAATCATTTCTCCAACTATTCAGCTAAAAACTCTTTAGGCTGGTTAGTTTCGGTTCTGACACTGTTTCTTGTTCTTTTTGTTGCCGATTTCTCCCTGTCGTTTATCAATCGGGTCTTCCATTTTGAACTACGCCGGATTCCAATGCTTTCCACCAATCTTACCATTTTTACATTTATAATGATTTACTTTGGAATTAACCAGACAGTGATTTATAAACGCGGCCTGAAAACAGGAGAAGAACCCGAATCAACCGACACCGGGGAAATTCAGGAAATTAAAACCCACCGCCCCGCCTTAAATGACCAACAAACAGAAGAACTGACAAAAACTATTTTTCATCACCTCTACACTCAAAAACCCTACCTTAACCCCGATTACAGTTTGCAGATGATGGCTGAGGATTTGCATATTTCACGACACAAATTGTCGCACGTAATCAATATTGGGCTGCAAAAGAATTTTTATAAACTCATCAACGAATTCAGGGTACTTGAAGTAAAAGAAATGCTGGTCAATCCTGAATACGAACATTATACAGTTTTGGGAATTGGGCTGGAATGCGGGTTTAATTCGAAAACATCGTTTAACCGGATTTTTAAGGAAGAAACCGGATTAACCCCCACGGAATATAAAAGAACTGTCTGAATTTCAGGAGTTCCAACTTATCATTTGAAACCTTTTTGAAAATAAATCGGGTATATTTGTTTTTCAAATGAATATAAAAACCTGAAATTATGAAAGTGAAATCTTTATCCCGGCAAAATGTTTCAACCTGTTTAATCGCGATTGCATTACTTGCCGTATGTATTCTACCGGCCTGCACCGAAAACACCAGTTTCACACAACCCGAACTGGGTGCACAAACCGTTCAGTTGCTTGAAAACAAAGGGTTTCAGTTTAAAGATTTAAATAAAAACGGCAACCTCGATAAATATGAAGACTGGCGTTTGCCGGTTGAAGAACGGGTTGCCGATTTAATTTCGCAGATGACGATTGAGGAGAAAGTGGGAATAATGCTGATTAATACCATCGGAATGGGTAACTCAACCGGGATGGGGCGGTTGACTGGTGCAAATGATGGACAAATCACCAGCGAATTATCAGAACAGGATGTGATGAGGGACCGCAATTTTTTTACCGGTGCACCGCTCCCTGAACCCGTGCTTTCCATTGCCGGCACAACAAAATCGGTAAACGAGTTTCACATGCGCCATTTTATTTTACGGGTCAATGCGCCGGCAAAAACTATGGCCGAGTGGTCGAACAACCTGCAGGCGCTGGCGGAAAAATCGCGGCTGGGTATTCCGGCGCTGGTAACATCAAATCCGCGAAATCATGTAAGTATCGACAGGTCGGCCGGGGTTGGACTTGGCGAAACAGCTTTCTCGAAATGGCCGGGCGAGCTGGGATTGGCTGCCATGCGCGACTCAGCGCTTACCCGCGAATTTGCTGAAATTGCCGCCAAAGAGTGGTCGTCCGTTGGTCTCAGAAAAGGCTACATGTACATGGCCGATTTAGCCACCGAACCCCGCTGGGGCCGCACCGAAGGCACTTTTGGCGAAGATGCGGATTTGGCAGCAATCATGGTCCGCCAGATAACTCTTGGATTTCAGGGAGAAAAACTTGGCCCCAACTCGGTAGCTCTCACAATGAAACACTTTCCCGGTGGCGGACCGCAGGTTGATGGACAGGACCCGCATTTTGAGTGGGGACAGGATCAGCACTACCCCGGCGGAATGTTTGATTTTCATTTAAAACCTTTCATCGCGGCTATCGAAGCCGGTACTTCGGCAATTATGCCGTATTATGCAAAACCAATTAATACAGAATTTGAAGAGGTGGGATTTGCTTATAACAAAGGGGCTATTACCGATTTACTCCGTGGCAAATTAGGATTTAAGGGAATCATTAATTCTGATACCGGTCCTATTGATATGATGCCGTGGGGCTTTGAAAATCTTACAGTTCCTGAACGTTATCAGAAAATGGTGTTGGCAGGAGTGGATTTGTTTTCAGGAATTTCTGACCCGACCAAATTACTTGAAACCATAAAAATGGGATTGATCAGCGAAGAACGAATTGACGAATCGGTTGCCCGGTTGCTAAAAGAGAAATTCGAACTCGGAATTTTTGAAAATCCTTTTGTCGATGTTGAAAAAGCTGTATCGGTGACCGGAAATCCTGAATTTCAGGAAAAAGCAAATCTGGCCCACCGGAAATCCGTTGTTTTGCTGAGAAATGATAAATCGGTACTTCCGCTGCAACCCAAAACAAAGGTATATTTTGAAAAATATATGGTATCAAGAGGCAATAACGATCCTCACATTGTTGTGGTTCCGGAACAAAATAACTGGGACATTGAATTTGTAACCTCACCTCAAAAAGCCGATGTTGTTGTTTTGTGGCTGATTCCGAATACAGGCGGGCTGTTTAGTTCGCGAGGTACAGAAATTGAAATCGAACTTTCAAAAAACAACATCGATGTGGAATATGTGAATAAAATAAAAATACAGAAACCAACTGTAATTGGCGTCAATTTCAGTAATCCCTGGGTCATCAGCGAAATTGACAATGGAGATTTAAACTCGGTTCTGGCTACTTTCGGTACAACTACCGATGCATTTTTGGATGTGCTCACCGGAAAATTCAATCCGACAGGAAAATTGCCTTTTTCAATTCCGGCATCACGCGAGGCAGTTCTGAACAACAAATCCGATGTGCCCGGTTACATGGAACCCGAAGGATATGCAGTTTTTAGTTTCAACGACGGAATTTCGTATTAAGCTGTTCCAATGTAAGTCCCAACCCATGAAGATGGTTTCAGTTGAACGGTTGGGACGCTGGTTAAAAAAAAGCAGTCTATTTTTGAACCGCATAAGTTAAGATTTAATAGGTTAATGAACCTTTGAATTTGAGGATCCCCCGGAGAGGCCGGGGGATTTTTATTTTTATCCGTTTCTATATTTTTAATTCAGAATTAAAATCAAAAATCACCGAAAGAATTGCGTATCATAATAAAAAAACAATTTATTTTCTGAAAAACAAACTCGCGGTATAACCGGCCACAAGGCATGAAACCACTCCGGTTGCAGAATAAACAATTAAATGAACGGGCTGGTATGCTGCAACAAGAATTTGAACCAGAATGCTAACTGCAATTCCAATTATTGCGCCGGTAGCATTTGCCTTTTTCGATAAAAATCCCAAAAGGAAAACACCTCCAAGACTACCAATTATCAACCCCAACACTTTTTGAAATTCGTCCCACAGCGATTTTATATCCATTGTAGCCATTAAAAAAGCAAAAAGTATCCCGATTACACCAATTATCAGAGTTGCATTTCGGGCAATTCTCAGTTCATTTTTCTTTTTGTTCCATCCAAATCGAAAGTGAATATCGGTTGAATAAGCCGTTGCGGCAGAATTCATACTACTGCTCAGGCTGCTCATGGCTGCTGCAAAAATACCTGCAATTAACAATCCTGATATTCCCGCCGGAAGCCGGGAAGCAATAAACCATGGAAAAACAGCATCATTGTTTTGAAACGTTGGATTGAATTCAAAGGGATGCGTTTTATAAAAAGCGAACAAGGCTGTTCCAACAAAAAAGAATATGAATGTAGCGGGAATGGTTAAAAAGGCATTTGTCAAAACACTCTGGTTGGCCTCTTTTTGCGACTTTGTGGTCAGGTAGCGCTGTACCATCGTCTGGTCGGTTCCATAGGTGGTAATATTGGTAAAAATGCCGCCAAGCAGCATTACCCAAACGGTAGGTTGTTTTAGTGATAAACTGATATCGAATACATTGAATTTATTGTTTTCAACCGCGGTTTCCACAATAGCTGAGAACCCTCCGTCAATATTTGCAATAATCAGAATGAGTGATAAAATTGCCCCGCCAAGCAACACAATTACCTGCATTACATCCGTCCAGATAACAGCTTCTATTCCGCCCATCATGGTATAGATTAAACTTACTACTCCCATCAAAGCTATACATATAAAAATATCAATTCCGGTTACCACATTCAGCGCAATCGACGGCAAAAACATAACAACACCCATTCTGCCCACCTGAAAAAGGATAAACGAAAGGCTCCCGATTAACCGGACTGTAAGATTAAACCGATCTTCAAGGTATTCATAGGCAGTGGTAACATTCATTCTCCTGTAAAACGGGATAAAAACAAATATGATGATTGGCGCCACCATAAAAATGGTCATATTCAGAATTAAATAAGACCAGTCGGTAGCAAAGGTTTTTGCAGGAATTGCCATAAAAGTAATGGCGCTTAATGCAGTGCCAAAAATACTTAACCCGGCAGCCCACCAGGGAACCCGGCCACCACCTTTAAAATAGTCGTTGGTATTTTTCTGGCGTTTGGAGAAAAACCAACCCATCCAGGCCAGTATTAAAAAGTAGAGCGCTATTACAATTATATCCAGAAAAGTTAAATGGCGATTATCTTTTATGATGCTGATTTTTAGCGTTCCGGGTGTTCTTACTCCCGGTTTTATCTCACCCGATGGGATAAAAACCTCGTCGCCCCATTTTACAGCCGTGGCAGTAACCTGACCAGTGCCGGGTATTTCTCCAATTTTGAAACTTTCGTTTGTAATTGTATTGAAACCTGTTACCTGATTTCCAAAACCAGGGTGACGGTTTAAATGATTGAGAAGTTCACTTTGTAAAGAATCCAATTCCGTTTCATTTGCTCCTGTGCTTTTTGCCCGGGCGATTTGGTTTTCGATTTCCAGTTGTTTTTTCATCATTTCGCCATTGGCGCCCGAGGGAAAAACAATGGTTGCCGCCCCAACGGAGAAGGCTGTGCCCGCCATAAAAGGAAATTCTTTTTCTTTCCCTTCTGAAATTATTTTCCATTTTTTCAGCGAAGGGTCATAAACGTGAGCATCATACAATACCACAGGATTGCTCTCCGGTTGAACATTCCTTCCGGAAAAAAGATAAAAACAATTGGTGAGCCCGTTGCTTTGACCTGCCGCAACAGCAAAAGCACGCGGTTCGCCTTCCCATGCAGGAAGTTCTTCCCATGTCCATTTTAACGGGTCGCTGCCCGACATTTGCAACCGGAAAAAATACTTTCCCGATGTTCCCGCCAATTCTGAAAGTCCTCCGGCAACATAAACGTTCCCATCAATTTTGGCAAACGCAAAATTTGTCAAAGGAACGGGAAGCTTTGGTCCGGGTTTGATTTCTACCCCGCCTGAAACCTGATTATAATCGACAAACCAGCTTTCAGAAATACTTTCATCAGCAGTATTTCCGCCAAAACAGAACAATCCGGCAGGCGTTTCCACTGCGCCACCGTATGCAGCAGAATGTGGAATTTTTTCGGTTGATTTTTCCCAGTTGTAATTTCCCTGTTTATTGATTTTTAAAATGAATATTTCGTCGTAAAATTTTTTAACTCCGCCTTCCCACGGAGCTTTATCGGGAAAATTGGCGCCACCGGCAACAATCAAAACATTGTCGTCAATTCCGGTGTAAGGCCCTGCCAAACCCGGTTGAACAGAATATCCTGAATTTGGCGGCAGGTCGGGCAGGGTGGTAAAACGAAAGTATTTTTCTTCCGAAAAGAGGGTTATTGAAATGAACAGTAACAGACAGGTAAGTAAGTTTTTTTTCATATCATTTTAATAAAACCCATAACGGAAACCTGTTCTTTACAATAAGTTTACTCTTTGCCAATTATTATACATGAAAATAAATTCAAAAATCACCGGAATTAAGGATGACTTAACGAATTACAGATTTCCCGGTTTACTTTGCGGATTTGTTCTTCGTTCAGTTTTACTACTTTTCTGTCATACGTCATCAACCCGTTAACTTCAATTTCAACATCGGTGGTTTGTGTGTAAACTGCTGCTGAATATCCAAAAGGAATAAGTTTTTTCAGTTTTTCAGCATAATCAATATAAACTTTGGTAGCTTCTTCTGATGATTTATACTGCACATAGCCCCAGTTGCGGTCTTTTTCCCAGAGATGATTTTCCAGCACCAGGCCAATGCCGCCATATTCGCCCAACACGTTTACACGTTTCGAATCGTATAGTCCCATTACCGGTTCGGGGTAATTGTGCATGTCAAGAATGTCGCCCACTTCATAATGGTTTCCGCCGCTGGCCGAATTAACCAGGCGTGAGGGATCGTAACTTTTGGTCCATTCCGTAATTTCTTCCGTTTTAAACTGCCCCCAGGCTTCGTTAAAAGGCACCCAAACCACCACGCTTGGATTGGAATAGCACAAGTCCATAATACCTTTCCACTCCTGTCTGAAGTTGTTTTCCGATTCAGTTGTCCTTACAAATTCAAGCCCGTTGAAATAGTTGCGCATTTGCCATTGCGGCGAGCGGTCTCCATTGGGCATATCCTGCCAAACCAGAATGCCTTCGCGGTCGCAGTGGTAATACCAGCGCGCGGGTTCAACTTTTACATGTTTCCGGATCATATTAAAGCCAAAGTCTTTGGTTTTTTTGATGTCGTACAACAATGCTTCGTCGGTGGGCGCGGTATATAAACCATCGGGCCACCATCCCTGATCGAGCGGGCCAAACTGGAAATAATCCTTGTTATTCAGTTGCATGCGCACAATTCCGTTTGCATCGCGTTTGGTTGAAATTTTGCGCATTCCAAAGTAGCTTTTCAGTTTATCAACAACAACACCATTGCGCACAATTGCAACTTCCATATCGTAAAGAAACGGCGTTTCGGGACTCCAAAGTCTGGCGTTGGGCACATTTACCAGCACTTCCTGACCGGCTGCGGCTTTTCCGGCGCCAATCACTTTCCCGTTTTCCAGCACTTTTGCTTCAACAATATCAGCAGTTGTTGCTCCATCAGCAGAAGCTAAAATGGTAACATTTCCACCGTCAATATTTGGAACGGTTTTCAAATGAGTAATGTACGTCTTCTCCACGGGTTCAATCCAAACCGTTTGCCAGATTCCGGTAACGGGAGTGTACCAAATCCCCCGCGGATTTTCAACCTGTTTTCCCCTGGGCTGAAATCCTTTGTCGGTCGGGTCCCAAACTTTCACCACCAGCTTTTGTTCGGCGCCCTTTTGCAGAAACGGGGTGATATCGAAACTGAAAGGCGTGTAACCTCCCCTGTGCATACCTACTTTAATGTCGTTCACCCAAACATCGGCCTGCCAGTCAACAGCGCCAAAATTCAAAACCACATTTTTGTTTTTCCAACCTGAAGGAACAGTAAATGTGCGCCGGTACCACAATTCAGTATTTTCGCCCACACTTTTCTGAACACCCGAAAGACTGGATTCGATGGGAAACGGAACAAGAATTTTACCGTCGTACGAATCGGGAATACTGCTGCCTTTATTAACCAGTGCATAATCCCACAAACCATTCAGGTTAAGCCAGTCAGTTCGTTCCATTTGCGGACGGGGATATTCGGGTAGCGGGTTCGACACATCAACTTTTTCCGCCCAGGCGGTTTTTATTTTTTCGCCTGCCGGTTTCCATTGTGCATTAGCCTGCTGAAAAAAAATAGCGGCAATTAATAAGAATACTACATTTTTCATACTTGCATTTTTTGATTTAATTATCTGATTTATTATTCTCTCTATTTTATAAATTGATTATAAATGGCTGTCCTTTATAAATTTTTACCTCCCCGAACTTCTTCGAATCAATGCCTTTTAAAGTAAACTGATTGAGGGATATCTCCCCTGAAATCACTTTCAGTTCTGCGCTCTTTCCCGAAACAGTGCATGTTCCCCAAGCCATTCCGTTGCTCCAGAAATATGTTCCGGGCTTTGAGGTAAACGACATACTTTTTTCGATGGCTGAGTAATTAAACCCGGACAAAGCAATCACCGATGCCCAGCTTGCCATTGCCCTTGCATAGTGGTGTCCGCATTCGGCTTCGTTAAACGGACTGCGTTTTGCGCCATCGTATCGATCTCTGATATTCCGGATAACTTCAAGTCCTTCCTGTTCCATGCCTTCGTAAATCATGCCTACCGCAGCGGTATATTCAAATCCTGTCATCACTTCCGAAAAATAGGGGAATGGAACTTTGGGTCTTCCTTTGGGCCAGCTTGCCATTAAAAGCGCCGATTCATCGCCCAATGCATACGAACGCATGTTGTTAAAATGACCTGCCATGCTTTCGCGGTAATTGTATTTCAGAATACTTTGCAGGGTGGTTTTTATGTGTTCTTCGGGCGCCAGATAACCCAGTCCGCAGATGTGTGCCATGTATTGCCCAACCAGTTGATCGACCAGACAACCTTTGGCCAGTTGGTATCTGGGCATGTTGGGTGAAGAATAATCGGTAATTACCTCTTTGGTTTCAGGGTCCAAAACCATATGCTCGTAATATTCGCCATTGAACAGGTTTTCGTCGGTCCATTTACTCCCTGACTGATAAATTTCTGCGCACTTTTTTGCAAAATTATTATCATTTAAGGCAATTGCCATTTTTTCAGCAGCCTTCAAAGCACCAAGATACCAGAATTGCATTTGCGGGTTTGGCCCCGAATAATTTACATCCATGGTATTGTGCTGACTGCCCTCCATAACACCGTCGGCATTGGCATCCCAGCTATTTTCGAGCCACGCAAAGGAGAGGGCATTTTTTACATTCGGCCAGCTCTTTTTCAAAAATTCTGTGTCGCCCGAAAGTTGCCAGTCGCGGTACATTTTCATTATTGTGCCCATTTGTCCATCGGCAGCCGTTCCTCCGGTTTGGTCAATAATCAGCGGCAAGGCAGCACGGAAAGCCATCCCGCCATCTTTACGTGTGGCAAAATTAAACTCCACATCGCGCATGGTTTTGGCCAAACCGCCAAACAAAAAAGCGGTGGCTTGTTCGTAATTCCAGACATGAGTGCACGATCCGGCGCATGAACCATTTACATCCATGCAACCTTCCCAGCCCATCATGTGGCCGCTTTTAATCCGAAAAACAGTCTGCGAACGAAGTGTGCTGACGTTAAAAAGTGCCGCTTCTTTAACCACTTCAGGTAAATCGGTGCTTAAAATAGCATACACAAACTGAAGTGTTTTTTGCTCAAGATTATCAAGTTCAGGATACGTTTTGGCCATCACATCCCAGGCATTGCTGTATTGAGTTGTGTAATAATTGCCGACAACTTCTTTTGCCCATGCAATCCGGTTGGGAAAATGCCAGGTCAGAAAAAACTGAAAAACGTGTTTTCCGTTGGCCGGAATTTCATGCTGAACGGCCAGAGAAGCCATCGGATCGTTATCTGCCGGTTCTGTTTTTTCAACCAATTTACCGTCGTCGCTGAAATCGTCCCAGAAATCGAGTACCGCGTTACTCCAGTCGTTTCGAACGGATGAAGTGCGATATGTAATCCCCGAAGCAGCATCGGTGGTTAAAGCCATCGTACCCCACGCCGGATCCATTTTATCAACTTCACCGGGTTCGAAATAAATTCCTTTGAAATGAGAACCGTCGCGAAACTCGTTGGTATTTTTTACAGCGCCTTCGTAGATTTTATCGCCTTTCCAGTCATAATGAAATTTACTGCCATCTTTCCCTATAAAATTTCGGATGGAACCACAAACTGAAACAGTTATCGGTTTATTGGTTTTATTTGAAACCTCGTAGCGTAAAATGGTAATTGGAATGCCGCTGGCATCGGCATCGCCGGGGATTAGCGGATTAAATGCCCTGATTTTTACGTCAACCGGTAAGTTCGAATCCGAAAGGTTGACTGTTCCAAACGGATACGCCGCATCGAAAGTTGCTTTTTCGAAACGGGGAATACCGTGGTGATCAACAGGGCGGCCTTCCATGTGCTGGTATTCGTAATCGAGCAGCGGCCCCATCAAACCTTTTGTATAGCTTTTTTCATTTTGCTGAATGTGGATGGCAAAAAACGGGGCATCATTTCCGGGTGTAACCGTGCTGAAACCTTTTCCGGGGCGGTTCATGATTTCCCAATCGATAAGGCTTCCGCGGCCGCTGAGGGATACTGTACCTGTTCCTATTCCTCCAACGGGAAGGGCAACTTTTGAGATGTGGTTTTCATCGTAATGCTTTAATACGGGCCAGTCAGGATGCTGGTTTTGAGCATAAATGCCAGTCGCAAATAACAAAACAGGAAACAGATATTTTTTCATTGTTATTTTTAGGCAACAAGATACAAATGGTTTTTTTACAATTTGTACTTTTAATTAATTTGTATCCATGCCAATATTTATAAGTTCTTTCAAAGGAATGCTTTCAAAGGTAATGTGCGCCTGACTTCCTTCGTATAAAATTCCAATTGTATTTTCATCGATAGAGGTTAAACAAGAATAACCATAACTGTTCCCTTCATCCAGCAGCAACCAGTATTTTTCGGGCCAGGTTTTTCCATCGTCAAGGCTTACTTTGATGGTCATGTGATGGCGGCCGGTTTTGGTGTTGGGATTCGAAAACAGGAGAATGCTTTTTTCCACACCGCTTTCATGATACACATGTTTGTGAATGGATGCCATGCAGGTTGATTCAATTAATGCTGATCGGGAAGTGGGATGTTCTGTCCATGTATTTCCCAAATCATTTGATGTAACCACAACCCGTCCGTTGTCATCTCCGGGATTATTACGGTTCGGGTTGTACCGGGCATTCAGCATTATACTTCCGTCGGCAAGCTGAACCACCATATTTTCGGTGGTGTTGGAATATGCTGGGTTGCTTGTTGTCCATGTTTTCCCGCCATCTTTGCTGTATGTGATGTTTGAAAAAGTTTCCCCGTTTTTGTCGCGGCCCTGTGTCTGAAAAACCAAAGTTCCATCTTCCAACGTTATTCCCTGACCGGGTGCAGGGGCAAACAGCCACCACTCCTCCTTCTTGCACATTTTGGTAATATTCACCGGTTCGCTCCAGGTTTTTCCGTCGTCGGTGGAAGTAGCTATTAAAAACTGTGAGGTTTGTTTTACGCCAAATCCGGGTTGTGATCCTTTGGTTCGCCACTGGTGGTTCCAGTTTGTGCTGTCCCCGGTGAGGCCTTCAACCCATTTTCCATTATCATTGATTACCCCATGCATCCAAAGTCCGGCTAAAAATATTTTGTCCGAATTTTTATCCACCAAAATACAAGCATCGCTGACACCATTGAATTTTTCAGGAAGGCTACCCCATTCTTTCATATCAAGCCCAATGCGCATGGGTTCCCAGGTATTTCCTCCATCGGTGCTGCGGCTGACGCCTATGTCCATGTCACCTTGTAAATCGCGGCTGCTTTGGCGGCGGACATCGTAAACTCCCAAAAGTGTTCCTGCATCGGTGGTTGCCAGACCGGGAATTCGGTAGGTGTGCACATTGTCGTCCATGTGTTTTCTGACGGAAACACCAATTCGCTGTTTTACCAAATTTTCGGGTTCAGCAGGAGTTGAGTAGGTGTTGTCGCTGAATGCGATTTTTGAGATTTTGATACCGATCTTGTTGTGCAGGTTTGCATTTTCGTTTAATTCCACCGAAAGCCAAAAATAATTTTCTCCCGGAGTGAGTTGCTGTTCTCCGGTAAAAGTGATTTTTTTGGCAGGTGTTTTTTCTTCTCCGTATAAGTTCCTGTACGACAGATTTTTTACATGCGAATCGTTTTCTGAATACCAAATCCTGACAAACTTTATATCCGCAAGATCATCGGTGCCTTCCAGGTTTAAAGTTATCGAAGATGTAATTACTTGTGCCAAGGAATCGGCTAATTGCAGATTAAATTGCAGCACTGGATTTTCTTTCAGATTTTTTAAAACCGGAAGCTGAAAGCTTTTTACGGTAAGTTCAACCGATGAATTTTCTTTGATACAGGAGCTGAGGAAAAATAATGCAACGAAGCATAAAAATAGTCGATTCATTTTTTTGCAATTTAATCGTTTTAAAAGTATCAATATTTTGTTTTCCTCGGAAATATTTACAGAAACAGGGCAGATTTCCTCTTTAGAATTTTTTAAACAACAACTTTAAAATGAAGTACAGGGTTAAACTGATTTCCCGCTTTTTATAATTGAACAGGTTTTCTGCATCAGGATTTTTGCCAATTATTTGTAAGTTTGGGAAATTGAAAATCTTTAACTTATACCGATGAAAAATCTAAATTCACTTATTCTCCTCTTTTTAATCGCAACCCAGTTTTCATGCACAACCGTTGAACCCGAAAAAGTATTAAATCCCTCACTTGTTCTGTGGTACGATAAACCTGCAAATGGCTGGACAGAAGCGCTGCCGGTTGGAAACGGACGCCTCGGGGCGATGATTTACGGCGGAAATTTAACAGACACCATTCAGTTTAACGAGGAAACGTTGTGGAGCGGGCAACCGCACGATTATGCAAATGCCGGCGCACATCAATATCTTGATAAAATCAGAAATTTACTTTGGGCGGGGAAACAGGATGAGGCAACTCAACTTGCCAACGAAAAGTTTATGTCGCAACCCTTCGGACAGCTTTGTTATCAGCCATTTGGCAATATTTTACTGAATTTCCCAGGCCACGAAAACGCAACAAATTACAAGCGAAAACTTGATTTGGAAGACGCCCTTTCAACTGTTTTTTATGAAGTTGACGGTGTAAAATATAAACGCGAAACTTTTGCATCGGAACCCGATCAGGCAATTGTTTTGAGAATGGAATCATCAAAAAAAGGGGCGTTGAATTTTTCAGTTGGCATGAATTCACCTCATTCAAACTACTCTGTTTCGGTTGAGGGCGATGAAATTATTCTCCGGGGCAAAGCCAATAATTATCCGCAGGAATTGGGGCGCGACGGAAAACCCTACCCCGAAAGTAAACTCACTTATGAAGCCCGTTTGAAAGTGGTGAATGAAGGAGGAGAAATCGTTCAAACTGAAAACGGAATAAAAGTGGAAAATGCCAAAACAGCCACTTTGTACCTGGTTGCTGCCACGAGTTTTGTGAATTACAAGGATATCAGCGCAAATCCTGCCGAACGTTGCGAAAAGTACCTGACCAGCATCAAAAATAAATCTTACGAATCATTGAAAGCAGCTCATATCGCCGATTATCGGAAACTTTTCAAGCGGGTTGAACTGGATTTGGGAAGTTCAGAAATTTCGAATCGGCCAACCAACGAACGGTTGATTTCTTTTAAATCTGATGAGGATCCGTCACTGGTTTCCTTGCTATATCAATACGGAAGATATTTGCTGATTTCGTCATCGCGGCCGGGAACGCAGCCTGCAAACCTGCAGGGAATCTGGAACGACCGGATGGCGCCGCCGTGGGACAGCAAATACACCATCAATATTAACACAGAAATGAATTACTGGCCGTCAGAAATCACAAACCTGGCCGAATGTACCGAACCGCTGATAAAAATGGTTGAGGATTTGGCGGTTACCGGGCAAAATGTGGCTAAAGAACATTACAATTTGAATGGCTGGGTTACACATCACAACACCGATATCTGGCGGGGAGCGGCTCCCATTAATCACGCCAATCACGGAATCTGGCCAACCGGAGGCGCCTGGCTCAGTCAGCATTTGTGGTGGCACTACCAGTTTTCGGGCGACATGGATTACCTCAGAAATACTTCTTATCCGATTTTGAAGGAAGCATCGGTTTTCTTTGCCGGTTATCTTGTTCCCGATCCAAAAAATCCGGAGTGGTTAGTGAGCGGACCAAGCAACAGTCCAGAACTGGGCGGATTGGTAATGGCGCCAACCATGGATCATCAAATCATTCGTGAACTTTTTGCAAATACGATTGAAGCCGCTGAAATTCTTGGAGTTGATAATGATTTTGCAGAATTATTAAAGGAAAAACGGGCTAAAATAGCGCCCAATCAAATTGGTCAGCACGGACAGTTGCAGGAGTGGCTGGTTGACAAAGACGACCCAAAAGATCAGCACAGGCATGTTTCGCATTTATGGGGATTGCACCCCGGAAGCGAAATCCACCCGATCACAACTCCTGAATTAGCTGAAGCGTGTAAAGTAACACTTTCGCATCGCGGCGATGGCGGAACCGGCTGGTCGCGTGCATGGAAAATCAATTTCTGGGCAAGGTTACTCGATGGTGATCACTCCTTTCTTTTACTCAAAAACCTGATGGTTCCATCGATAGGAGCAGAAACTGATTATCAGGATAAAGGTGGGTTATATATGAATTTATTCGATGCGCATCCACCCTTTCAGATTGACGGCAATTTCGGGGCAACTTCCGGAATTACCGAAATGTTGCTGCAATCGCACCTGCGCGATGAAAACGGCGATTTTTACCAGGATATACTTCCGTCGCTACCTTCGGCTTTATCAACAGGAAAAATTTCAGGGATAAAAGGAAAAGGTGGTTTTGAATTTACCATTGCATGGGAAAATGGGAAACTGGTTTCGGTGGTTGTGAAATCGATTCTCGGAAAGAAATTGAATGTACGTTATTCAGGAAAACTGATTTCAAAAGAAACAACTAAGGGAGAAACATATTCATTCAAATTGGAAGACTTTAAATAACCACCGGCCAACACCTCCCCTGTTTTTAGGGGAGGTGTCCGCAGGACGGAGGGGTAAAAGGGGTAAAAGGGGTAAAAGGGGTAAAATATGAACCGTGAAAACCAAATAAAAAATTTAGATTACCTGAAAGAATACAGGCGAGGCTTGAGGAAAAGACTTACCCCGGCAGAAGCTGCTCTTTGGAGTTTGTTGAAAAACAGACAGGCATTTGGTTTAAAATTCAGACGACAAACAAGCATTGAAAATTATATTGTTGATTTTTACTGCCCTGAATATAAAATTGTTATTGAATTGGATGGCGAACCTCATTTTACCGAAGAACAGGCAACAAAAGATCAGAAACGGGATAAACGATTAAAAGAATTAGGGTGCAAAGTTTTGAGATATGAGAATTCAATTGTTTTTGACCATCCTGATTTTATCTTTGATGATATTAAAAACATAATTACCACCCCTTAAACCCCTCCTAAAAACAGGAGTGGAGCTGTTTGGTGGTTCATAAGGAATTTTTTAACTACAAAAAGATTGTTAGATTGCTGACTGTTTTCAACTTCGGTCTTCAGTCTTCCGACTTCAAACTTTTTTAAAATGAAAGCATTAGTTTTAGACGAATACAAACAATTGAATTACCGCGATTTTCCCGAACCGGAAATGGAATCAAACGAAGTTTTAATACAGGTGAAAGCCTGCGGAATTTGCGGCAGCGATGTTCACGGAATGGATGGCAGCACCGGTCGCCGTAAACCTCCGATTGTGATGGGACACGAAGCTTCGGGGGTAATTGCAGCGGTTGGAATAAATGTAACAGGTTGGCAGGTTGGCGACCGTGTAACTTTCGACTCAACTATTTATCCGCTCGACGACTGGTTTACCCGGAAAGGCCGTTACAATTTAAGCGACAACCGCAAAGTACTCGGTGTTTCGCCGGGCGAGTACCGCAAGCATGGCGCGTTTGCTGAATTCATTACAGTTCCGGCTCATATTTTATACAAACTACCCGACAATGTAACTTTCGAACAGGCAGCAATGGTCGAGCCGGTTGCAGTTGCAGCACACGCGGTTAATATTTCAAAAATTGAGCCGGGAGCCAGTGCAGTGGTTGTTGGCGCCGGAATGGTTGGAATGTTTGTGGTGAACGTGTTGAAAATTGCCGGAGCCAATCCAATTATTACGCTCGATTTGGATGAAAAAAAACTGGAATTGGCCAAAGAATTCGGGGCAACTCACACTTTTAAAAGTACCGATCCAAATCTTTCAGAAAAAATCAAAGAACTCACAAAAAACCGTGGTGTCGATTTTGGTTTCGAAGTGGTCGGAATTTCCGAAACCGTCAATCTTTGCATCAACAGTTTGCGAAAAGGAGGTACCTCCGTTTTGGTTGGCAACCTGAAACCCGAAGTTTCCATTCCGCTGCAAAAAATAGTTACAACCGAATTGTCGCTGCTTGGAAGCTGCGCCATTAATGGTGAATACGAAATGGTGCTCGACCTGCTTGCCTCCGGAAAAATCAATGTCGATAAAATGATTTCAGCAGTGGCTCCGCTTTCCGAAGGCGCCGAATGGTTTAACCGGCTTTACAACAAAGAACCGGGATTGAATAAGGTGATTTTAGTGCCATAAAAAAACAAGTATAAAACCACATAAGGCACATAGAGCACATTAGAAAAATTACTATTGTGACCTAATGTGCCTGCGTGGTAAAAAATAATAAGAAAATGAAAAATCCAGCATCTAGTAACCAGCAACCAGCAACCAGCAACCTTACTTTCAACATCGCCATCCTCGGCTGCGGAAAAGTAGCCCACCTTCATGCCAAGGCAGTTCAGAATTTAAAAAATGCCCGGCTGGCAGGCGTTTGGAGTCGAACACCAAAAACAGCAATCATGTTTGCCGCCCAATATGGAACAACATTTTATGCTGAAATTAAGGATATGGTAAAGCGGGAAAAAATTGATCTCGTAATTGTTTGTACACCGCACCCATTTCATTTACAACCAGTTTTGGAAGCTGCAAAAGCCGGTGTAAATATTCTGGTTGAAAAACCGCTGGCTTCCACTTTGGAGGATTCGGATAAAATTATTGACACCTGTAAAAAGGCTGGGGTAAAACTGGGCGTAATCAGTCAGCGACGTTGGTACGAACCGGTGAAACGGGTAAAAGATGCCATTGAAGCAGGAAAAATCGGGAGGCCGGTTTTCGGGACCATCAACATGTTGGGCTGGCGCGACAAAAATTATTATGATGCCGATGAATGGCGCGGCACCTGGAAAATGGAAGGCGGAGGCGTTTTGGTGAATCAGGCTCCCCACCAACTCGATATTTTACTGTGGTTTATGGGCGAAATCGATGAGGTTTTTGGGTTGTGGAAAAACCTGAATCATCCGTACATCGAAGTTGAGGACACAGCCGTTGCGATCGTAAAATTCAAAAATGGAGGAATCGGGAATATCATCGTCAGTAATTCGCAGAAACCCGGGATTTACGGAAAGGTGCATGTTCACGGCGAAAACGGAGCTTCTGTGGGTGTACAAACCGATGGCGGGTCAATGTTTATTGCCGGAATGTCAGGAATTCTGGAACCTCCGGTAAACGATATCTGGTCGGTACCGGGAGAAGACAAAATGCTGGAACAATGGAAAGCGGAAGATTCGGCTCATTTCAGCAGTATCGACCCGATGGTTTACTACATGGAACGTCAGATTGAAGATTTTTTGCGGGCTATAGAAAATAACACTTCACCTTTGGTAACAGGCGAAGATGGCCGTAGAACAGTTGAATTATTCACCGCTATTTACCGCTCCACCCGCGACAATAAACCGGTGAAGTTTCCGCTTCAACCTGAAAATAGAGGAGATATGGATGGGAGGTTGAAATAAAATTCGATTCGAATGAAAACAACAGTAGTATTCACTTTTCTATTTCTATTTGTTTCGTTGCTGATTAACGCTCAATCCAATAAAAAACGGGATAACTCAGAAACTATTTCGAAAATAAAACAAACCGATGGTTTGGTTGCTTTGTGGGATTTCAGTGAAAAAGAAGGCCGCAACAGAAAAGCAATCGGTTTAGGTAAATTTCCGCTAAAAGAACAAAACGGAACACTTCCCCGGATCAATGAAGGTGCGTTATCGGGCTATTCGGCGCAGTTTGGAAATAAAGCTTTTCTCTCGCTTGAAAATTCAAAAACAGGTGCATTAAATATTTTTGGCGAAAACCAGGGAGTCACTGTAATTGCGTGGATAAAATGGGAAGGAAATACAGGATTTGTTGGTGGAATGTGGAATGAATATCAGGATGGAGGAAAACGGCAATACGGACTTTTTGTTTCGCTGCCGCATTATAACGGTGGCGACCAGGTTTGCGGGCACATCAGCAAAACTGGCAAACCTACACCACCTTTTCCTTATTCCATCGATTATTCAGCCAGCGCTCAGGTGGTTGCCAAAGGCGAGTGGCAATGTGTAGCATTTACATACGACGGGGAATATATTAAGTCGTTTCTGAACGGAGAATTTCAGCCCCGCGAACCCGAAATGATAAAAAATACAAAAGGTTTCGATGGTTATCCCGATGGATTGACTCAATCAAAAAATCCTTATTATTTTCCGGATGGAATGGGAAACAATGGTTCTGATTTTACGGTAGGCGCCGTTCTCCTGAAAAGTGGAATGGGCAACTTTTTTAACGGTTTGATTGGCGGACTGGCTGTTTTTAACCGGGCATTGAATGCAGATGAAATTGAAAACCTAAGCGTCTGTAAACAAAATAACCAGAAGTAAAACCCCTGGCTATTTTTGTCGATAGAATTTTCCCTTAAGAAAATACCATATAATTAATTTCCGAAGATTTGCCCGCGGATTTCACCGGGAGGATAAGCTGTGGTATGAACATTTACGTATGTGTTTCCTGCCTGCATCAATCCTGTAAGAACCGAAAGTGGTTGTCCTGCCAAAGGCCCCATAAGACTGGAGGCTGTTATAACACCCTCGGCCAAAACACCATTAGTCGTTCCGGGAATTAGCATCATTGGTGGAACCGACGGATACAACCATACCCTTGCAGGACCATTTGTGCCGACTGCCCCAACATGGATATGTGCCATAGTTACATTGTCGATATTGGCCACAATCAGTTTATAACTCAGTTCCGTCCCATCTTTGCTAAGTTGGAAAATTGCCTGACCGGTGGCGTTTGATACAACTTCATGAACTTCTTGATCACCGGACAAATGTGCCCTGAAATTTTTAACTTTTTGACCGCTTTTTAAAGCAGCTTCGTCCTGAAAGACCTCATCTGTGTTTGATGTTTCGCATGATGAGAAAATCATCATGACTGCCAGCATTGTGTAGAATACTAAATTTTTCATAATTTAATTATTTTATTGGTTACAAAATGCTAACAATCAACAGATAAAAAAAGTTCATAAATAAATACCAAAATGTGTTTTATTTGGCAGATTATAAAATAAAACTCATTTTGCTTACTTTAGTTCCAAAATTCAACAAAATGCAAAAACCGATAAAACCTGCACGATTATCTTTTAAAATCTGGATATCATTCATCCTGATTTTTAGTTATGGAATTCTGATAAATGCACAGGAAAAGGTGGAATCAGTCAAGTTACTGAGTGTTCAAAAAATATGGGATGCCGCGCCGCATAACGCTTTTACTGATTTAATCCATCATAACGGTCAGTTTTTCTGTGTTTTTCGCGAGGGGACAAACCATGTTTCGCCTGATGGCGCTTTGCGGGTAATTACTTCGGCTGACGGCGAAACCTGGGAATCGGCAGCATTGATAATCTCCGAAAATTCGGATTTGCGCGACGCAAAAATTACGGTCACACCCGGAGGAAAACTGATGTTAAGCGGGGCAGAAGCACTGCACGACAAATCGGCTCACACACATCAATCGCTGGTTTGGTTTTCAGACGACGGAACCAGGTGGAGCAAAAAGCATGAAATTGGCGACCCGGATTTCTGGCTGTGGCGAACCACCTGGCACAACAAAGAAGCCTTTAATTTTGGTTATGGTTGCGGTGAAAAAAAGTCGTTAAGATTATACAAAAGCAGCGATGGAAAAAACTTTGAAACGCTGGTTGAAGATTTAAATATTGACAGTTACCCCAACGAAACTTCCATTGTTTTTAAAGGAGATACAGCTTTTTGTTTGCTTCGCCGCGATGGCGAGAATAAAAGCGGATTACTCGGAATTTCAATCCCTCCTTACACCATTTGGAGTTGGAAAGATTTGAGTATTAGAATTGGCGGACCAGACATGATTCTTTTACCCGATGGCCGGTTTTTGGCGGCAGTGCGGCTTTACGAAACCGACAACTGGCATCCGGCACGAACTTCGCTGTGTTGGATAAATCCGGTTACCGGAAAACTTTCAGAAGTGCTGACTCTTCCATCGGGCGGCGATACAAGCTATGCCGGAATGGTTTGGCACGAAGATGTTTTGTGGGTGAGTTACTATTCATCACACGAAGAAAAAACTTCGATTTATCTGGCCAAAGTTCAGATCGTTGAATAAACATGAAAGAATGAACCTCTTCGCGGTTCGGGGAAATTTCGAACTGAATTTTTTTAACTTTGGCACATGCTCAGATTTATTCAAACCATATTATTCACTCTTATCATTGCAATTGCTGGTTTTGCCCAAAAACCCGATCCGGATTTCACCGATAAAATGGCTTTGCAGGATCAGCAAAAATTCCGGTTGAAATCAACTTTCAAAGAGAATGAAAGTTACTCTGAAACCGATTTGGTTTACCAGCGCATGGAGTGGGAAATTGACCCGAATGTAAAGTATATCAGAGGAGTTGTTACCTCTTACTTTAAAAGCAAGATTGAAAATTTAACCAAAATAGAATTTGATTTGAAACAATCGATGACGGTTATTTCCGTTGTTCATCGCAATCAAAAGATTGGATTTAGCCGCAATGGCGATAAACTCATTATTCCAATAAACGGACTTTTGGCTGCGGAACAAACCGACTCAGTGCAGATTTTTTATCAGGGTGAACCGGTATCGGATACAATTGGATTTGGTGCATTTACAAAAGGAACTCATGCCGGAGTCCCCATAATCTGGACACTCTCGGAACCTTACGGAGCATTGGAATGGTGGCCCTGCAAACAATCGCTGGTGGACAAAATCGATTCAATTGACATTATTGTTACTACCCCCGAAATTTTCCGCACAGCCAGTAACGGAATTCTCGTTTCGGAAACAACAAACAATGGAACCCGGAAAATGCACTGGAAGCACCGCTACCCAATTACAACTTATTTGGTTGCAATCGCGGTTACCAATTATGTCGATTATTCAGATTGGGTGGAACTTGACAGCGTTAGAAGGCTTGAAATACTGAATTATGTTTATCCGGAAAATCTTGAAAAAGCAAAAGCGGAAACTCCTGTAACCATTGAATTTATTGAACTTTACAACAATTTATTTGGTGAATACCCCTTCGCGAACGAAAAATACGGACATGCCCAGTTTGGCTGGGGCGGCGGAATGGAACACCAAACCATGAGTTTTATGTTCAACTTTAATTATGAACTGGTGGCGCATGAGCTTGCACACCAATGGTTTGGAAATTACATTACCTGTGGTTCGTGGCAGGATATCTGGCTGAACGAGGGTTTTGCAACTTATCTGACCGGACTTGTTTACGAAAATCTGCAGGATGGCTATTGGTGGCCGAATTGGAAAAAACTGAATGTTGAAAGGATTCTAAGACAACCCGGAGGTTCAGTATTTGTAAAAGACACCACAAATGTCGGTACAATTTTCAGCGGAAGACTTTCGTACTCAAAAGGCGCTTACCTTCTGCACATGTTACGCTGGATTTTGGGTGATGAAGATTTTTTTACCGGTATCAGAAGTTATTTTAACGACCCCGAAATTGCCAATGGTTTTGCGCGCACCCATCAATTTGTTCAGCACATGGAAACGGCTGGCGATACTAGCCTTACTGAGTTTTTTAACGACTGGTTTTACGGCGAAGGCTATCCCATTTATTCTGCTGAGTTTGCACCTGTTGAAGAGGGACTTTTAAAAATCAAACTTTCGCAAACCCAGTCACATCCGTCAGTAAGTTTTTACGAAATGCCTGTGCCTGTGCGGGTTTACAATGCAGGGAAAACCGATTCCACCGATTTCAGGCTGATCAACTCCACAAATAACCAGGAATTTTTGGTTGAAGTTAACTTTTCGGTGGCCGAACTGAAAATTGACCCCGGGTTCTGGCTGGTTTCAAAAACTGAATCTGTTGTAAGTGCACAAATTGAATCAATTTCAGAACAAGTAAAGGTTTTTCCAAACCCGTTTACCGAAAGTTTTTCTGTTATTCTGCCGCCCGCTAAGCAGTTGGTTTCTATGCAGCTTTTTTCGCCCGAAGGCAAACTTGTAAAACAGTATTCAGGCAATGAAACTTTGTTTAATTGGTCAGATATCACTCCAGGTTTTTATATTCTGCGCATCAAAACCAATACAGGTGTCTCCGATGTAAAAATTGTGAAACAGTAAATCCTGATTTATTATGACATGAATAGAAACTGTAAAAACCATATTTTCATTTTACACCTCATCAAAAGGCAATAAGCAATAAAGTCATTTGAATTATCGTTTTTGTAAAAGTTTTTAGTTTAATTTTGACGAAAAACAGTGAAATGCAAAAAATTGCCATTTTTCCCGGATCTTTCGATCCGTTTCACATCGGGCACGAATCGATTGTCCGCCGCGCACTTCCCCTATTCGACAAAATAATCATCATGATTGGTTATAACGCCAACAAAAAATCATTCTTCCCAATCGAAAACAGGTTGAAATGGATTAACCAGGTTTTCAGGAATGTTGAAAAGATTGAGGTGAGATTGCACGATGGATTAACCGTTGATTTTTGCAAGGAAGTTGGCGCCGGATACATTTTGCGTGGGCTCCGCACTTCGGCCGATTTTGAATATGAGCGGGCAATTGCGCAGGTAAACAAAAAAATGCACCCCGAAATTGAAACCGTATTTCTGCTAACCCTGCCTGAACATACTCCGATAAATGCCACCATTATCCGCGATATTATTTTTCATGGCGGCGATGCCAGCATGTTTTTACCAAAAGGTCTCAACAAGGAGGAATTTAATATAAACAGCAAAAGGCCAAATAGTTAACATGCGCGTTTTATTTACATTACTTTTTGCTTTTCTGCTCTCCTCTAATGTTTTTGCTTCGGTAACCATTGAATGTAACAATTCAGGATATGCAGGGAAAAAACTGGATTTTTACAGCTATGCCGATCCCATTTCATCAGAAAAAAAACCTGTCTTTTCGCTCGATTTTGACCAATCGGGGAAATGCGTTAAAACCGTAACAACAGAAACTATCCAATTTGTAATTTGCGACTTTGGAATTTACCGCGGCCTGCTTTTTATCGAACCCAACCAAAAAATCGTTCTTCAACTTCCGCCAGTGCGCGAAAAATCGTTTGCCGACCAGAAAAATCCTTATTTCGAACCCGTTTCGTTTTGGTTTGCCACCGAAAACAGGCAACAACTCAACAATCAAATTTCGGTTTTTACAAACCGCCTTAACCTGTTGACCGATCAGTATTTCGACCAGCTCTATTTTCGTCAGTCAAAACAGATATACGATTCTTTGCTTTATTTTATTGAAAAGGAATTTGGCGGAATAAAATCTGACGCGTTTCAATTTCATAAAAAATTATCGCTCAAAATGGTTGAAGTGGATGCATTCCGTTTAAAACCAGAGGATTATGCCACAATATTTTTGGGAATAAAGCAACAATTCTGGCAACACCCGGCATTTACAAATCTTTTCGATAAAACTTTCACCGGGCAACTGAGTTTCGCGGTTAAATCGGTAAAAGGCGATGAAATCCGCAAAGCAGTTAACCAGGGAAACATCTCATTTTTAATCGATCACATAAAAACGAAATACAAAATTACAGGTGAAATGGCAGATCTGGTTCTGCTAAAAATGCTTCATGATGCATTTTATTCGGGTGATTTTTCGAATAACGCGATTCAGCAAATGATAAAATCAACACGGTTTACCAGTCACCAAAACCAAATGATTCGTGAGAGTGCTGCCAATATTGATGAGAAAATTACGCATTTACAGTCTGGAAGTGCAGCGCCGGCAATTTGCCTGAATAATTTAACCGGACAGAAAACCTGTACCAATCAAACCACAGGAAAATACAAATACATCATTTTTGCTGACACAGAAATGGCAGTCAGCCGCGAACATTTGAAATACCTTTCAGCAATTGAAGAAAAATATGCTAGAAACCTTGAAATATTTATCGTTTTAAGGAACACGGATGCTGCCCAAATGAAAAAGTTTTTTACTGAAAGCGAAGTTCCCGGGGTAAAACTGGTTGACGGGAACAGCGAATACATTAGTCTCTACAAGGTAAAATCATTTCCGCAATGTTACCTGCTCGACCAAAATCATAAAGTAAAAATTACTTCTGTAAAAGCGCCATTAGATGGATTTGAACAGCAGTTTGGGGCGATACTGCAGCAGGATTTTATTGAAAAGCAGCGAAAGCAGGTGAAATAGCGGGCATTTTTTATCTTTGCCGCCTGATTTTTAAAATTCATTCATGATTTCAATCGACGGGCTGACCGTAACTTTCAGCGGAACCACACTTTTTAAAGACATTAATTTTGTGGTAAACGACAAAGATCGCATTGCTTTGATGGGCAAAAACGGGGCTGGAAAATCAACTTTGCTAAAAATTCTGGCCGGTGTTCAAACCCCGTCGGGCGGAAAAATTTCAGCCCCAAAAGATGCTGTAATTGCTTATCTGCCACAACATTTGATGACCGAAAACAAACGCAGCCTTTTCGAAGAAGCTTCGCAGGCTTTTGCCGATATTCTGAATATGCAGACTCAGCTTGAGGAATTGAATCATCAGTTGACAGTCCGTACCGATTACGAATCGGATGAATACAGCAAAATTATCGAGCAGGTTTCGGAGATGAGTGAAAAGTTGTACAGTCAGGGTGAAATAAATTTCGATGCTGAAGTTGAAAAGATTTTACTGGGGCTTGGTTTTGAAAGAACCGACTTTCAGCGGCCAACCGGTGAATTTAGCGGAGGCTGGCGAATGCGGATTGAACTTGCTAAAATCCTGCTGAAAAAGCCAGACTTGATTTTGCTTGACGAACCCACCAACCACCTCGATATTGAATCGGTGCAGTGGCTTGAGGATTTTCTGGTTAACGAATCGAAAGCAGTGATTGTGATTTCGCACGACCGCGCTTTTGTTGACAATATTACCACACGGACGATTGAAGTTACCATGGGGCGCATTTACGATTACAAGGTGAACTACTCGAAATACCTCGAATTGCGCAAAGAGCGGCGCGAACAGCAGCAAAAAGCATTCGACGAACAACAAAAAATGATTGCCGAAACCGAACTGTTTATCGAACGTTTCAGGGGAACCTATTCTAAAACGCTGCAGGTACAGTCGCGGGTAAAAATGCTCGAAAAGCTGGAATTACTTGAAGTTGACGAGGTGGACAGTTCTCATTTACGGTTGCGTTTTCCGCCATCACCACGCTCAGGTAGCTATCCGGTAATTGCCGATCAGGTGGAAAAATTGTATGATGAAAAGTTGGTGTTTTCGGATGCTACATTTTCTATTCATCGTGGAGATAAAGTGGCTTTTGTGGGGAAAAACGGCGAAGGTAAAACCACGATGGTAAAAGCAATTATGGGCGAAATTGAATACGGAGGAAAACTTACACTCGGCCATAATTCGCTGATTGGCTACTTTTCGCAGAATGAAGCTTCACTGTTGGATGAAAAACTTACCGTTTTCCAAACCATCGACGATGTTGCAAAAGGCGATATCCGCACAAAAATCAAGGATATTCTTGGCGCGTTTATGTTTGGCGGCGAAGAGTGGGATAAACCAGTTAGCGTGCTTTCGGGCGGTGAACGAACCCGATTGGCAATGATTAAGCTGCTGCTCGAACCAGTTAATCTGCTCATTCTCGATGAACCTACCAATCATCTCGATATGCGAACCAAAGACATCCTGAAACAGGCGCTGATGGAATTTGACGGAACTTTAATCCTGGTTTCCCACGACCGCGATTTTCTTGACGGGCTGGTGCATAAAATCTATGAATTTGGCAACAAACGGGTAAAAGAACACGACGAAGGAATCCGCGAATTTCTGGAACGAAAAAAGATGGAGCATTTGAGGGAACTGGAGGGAAAGCGGTAATCAAATGTTGAATTTTTAATAAAAAAAAGGCCGGGACAAATCCCGGCCAAAATGAAAATATTAAAAAAAAAATGAAAATCACCTATCTCCTATTTCAATCTCAACTGTGTACTTCCCAAAAAACGATCCTCGTTATATAAATTGAACTGATAAATTCCCTTTGCCATTTTCTGACTGGGTTTGTAAGACATCTCTACACGTTTTGTTCCCTTACTTCCTGCGCTGTTTTGAGATGAACTTGCCAACAAACCATCACCATTTTCGGTAATTTTTATATTGGCTGCCAAATCTTTGTCACTTGATAATTCTTTGCCCTCAGGGGTAATAATTTTAAAGTGAATATCGTTGCTGATATTGCCAGGCAAATCGAAACCGACAAATAACTTATTTGTTCTTTTTGAATTAACAGTTAGTTTTTCGTTTTTGCCTTTCAAAGCTTCCATCCTGTAATTATAGGAGAACAACTCTCTCAGAATGTTATTGTCTCTTTCCAATTCATCTGCTTTTTTAGAAGTTGCAAAAATTTGATTATTAAGTGCTTCGTTTTCCGATTTTACCTGTGCCAGGGAATTATTGCTTTTGGAAAGTTGCTCATTTAGCTGTAGCATCTGATTTTCCAATTCTGCATTTTTTTCCTTTAGATTTTTTAACGAACCTTTATTCGCAGTTTTCAGTCTGTTTATTTCATCATTTTTATTTTGAACATTAATGTTCGCTTCATCTATCAATTTGTTTAAACCTGAAGTTTTATTTTGTAAACCGGTAATATCAAACTGGTAGTTCTTAATTGCCTTATCCAGACTTAATTTTTCAGAAAGTAGTATTTCTGATTTTCTTTTTTCATCGGACAACTGTTTTTTAAATTTTGTTTTGCCCTGGTATAATAATCCGATGAAGATAATTGAAACCAGGAGTACTCCTGCAACAATAACTTTTTGTATCGAGATATTTGTTTTCATAGCATTGTAATTAACAGATTTATAAACTAATCTTTATACAAATCTATTTGTGCGAAATTAACCTGAAATGAAAACGAGATTAAAAGAGAATTAAAAAATGCGATTTGATAAACTATTCACAGTCAGCAAATAACAGGTATGTCAAGTTTAAAAACAGAACCTTTCCCCATTTCAGAAGAAACCTGAATTTTTCCATTGTGCTGAGCTATAATATTCATAACCAACGATAATCCAATACCATGCCCGGCTACATGAATAACATTCTTCGATCTGAAAAAAGGATGAAATATAAGATCAATTTCTTCCGGAGAAATTCCAATTCCCTGATCGATAAATTGTATTGTAAGAATAGAATTAACTGAATTTAACCTTACTTCAGCATGATGGTTTTCGGAATATTTACATGCGTTATCCATAAGGTTTGTCAGCGCTGTTTTTAAGAGAAGTTCGTTCCCGGAAACCAACAATTTGCTGTCGTCATCAATACCATCTTCAAAAATAATTTCAATACTATAAATCTTATTCCGGTTTAATACTTCCTTTTGCGATTTCCATAGTACATCGTCAATTCTTACAGGTACAAAATTTGGCTCACCGCCTGTGGTGCCGGTTTGAGCGAGTAAAAGTAATTTGTTCGAAAGGAAGTTCAGATCTTTAATTTCATTCAAAACCAGTATCAATGTATTTTTGTAATCCTCACTGGTGCGGGCTTTCATTAAAACCACTTCGAGCTGCCCGGTAATAACTGTTAACGGAGTTCTCAATTCGTGCGAAGCATTGGCAATAAAGTTTTTTTGAATCAGGAAAGCTGCTTCCAAACGTTCAAGCATTTTGTTGAAGGTTTGCGCGAGGTGAGCAATTTCATCTTTTTCATTTCCTTTGTCTAGGCGTGCGTTCAGGTTGGCAACCTCAATTCCGTTTACCTGATGTACAATTTTCGAAATAGGTGCAAGTGCCCTGATGGCAAATAACCTTCCTGCAATAAAAACGATTATCAGGCTCAAAATAAAAACGATTAGCATAATAATCCGAAGATTTTTCAGTTTATTGATACCAAAAATATCAGTAGCCGCTGCAAAAACTACAATCCGATCGAATTGTCCGGTGTAAAACTGACCAAAAATTTCGTAGTTATTTTGACGAAAACGTAATTCTTTCTCCATTCTTACCTGTTGGATGCGAGTTTCTGAAAAAGTCAAAGTACTGTCATCATCGGTGGAATAAATTTTTTCGTTTTTATAATTAAAAATTACAATTTTTTCGTTTGACAAGCTGAGCGGATTATTTTTTTCAATTCTCTTTAGTAATTCAGAATCAATCTCATCGATATCAAGCAGCATTTGAGCCACCAGTTTTGCTTTGCTTCCAAGGCGATGATAAAATTCTTCCTTTCGTGCCTGAGAAAATAAAACATATATAGCTACAAGCGAAAACCACAGGATAAATGCAACAATTCCGATAAACTGATATGTTAATTTTTTACGAATTTCCATTATTGTTCATCTAAACAATAGCCAAGCCCAATTCGGGTGTGAATTAATTTTTTTTCAAAATCCTTGTCAAGCTTTTTGCGCAGGATATTAATGTAAACATCAACTACATTTGTACCGGTATCAAAAGTAATGTCCCACACTTTTTCTGCAATATCGGCACGCGAAACTACACGTCCTTTGTTTTTCATCAGAAATTCAAGAAGTGAAAATTCCTTGGCTGTAAGTTGAATTGTTGAGTTTCCCCGTTTAGCTGTTTTTTTATCGAGATTCAATTCGAGATCTGAAACTTTTATTACCACAGAAGTATGCAAAACTCCGGTTGATCTTTTTACCAGGGCTTTAATTCGGGCAAGTAATTCTTTAAATTCAAAAGGTTTAACCAGATAATCATCGGCGCCGGCATCAAAGCCCAAAACTTTATCTTCTGTTGTTCCCAGTGCAGTTAGCATAAGAATGGGTACAACCGGCTTTTTATCGCGAATTCGCCGGCAAAGTTCGTAGCCATTAAACCAGGGTAAAATCACATCCAAAATCATGATGTCGTAATCATTTCTAACTGCAAGCTTTTCTCCCATCTGCCCGTCGTAGGCAACTTCAACAAAATGACCCTGTTCTTCCAATCCTTTGCGTAAAAAATCGGCAACTTTTGCTTCGTCCTCAACAACTAATATTTTCATTAAAAATTTTTTAACCAAGGTAATTAAAACAGGGTTCAAATCAAAAACCCCGGAAATTTTTCCGGGGCTTAGAGCTGTTTAATTTATAATTTGATGTTGGTTCCAAAAGTTCGAAAAATTCATCGAGCTTCGGAAGTATAATAATCTCCGTCCTTAGGTTAATGGCTTTGCCTTCAACGGCGGAGTTGGATGCCTAAGTTAACAGCAATGCAGCAGCAAGTATAAAAACACTGCGAATAAGATGTTTTCCCTTGTAATACTCAATTTCTTCAGTTTCCGTATTCCACAGTTGTAAAATCTTTGTTTTTAAAGATGATCTGGATTTTCTTTCTGTTTTTTCAAGCATTGCTTTTCTTTTCAACGATTTATTTTTCAGCGTATTTGCCATTGCTATAATTGTTTAATTGCGTACAAATTTCTTTCCCCTAAAACTTAAAACTTCAGAAGTTAAAAGTATAGAGCGTTAATTAAGTGCAAATGAAAAGGAGATTAAAAAGGGATTAAAAAAGCTGCAACAATGTTTTGACAGCAAACAAATGCGTGGTAAAAAGTTTTTTAAATGAGATTTTATTATTTGGAGGAGATAATTTTACTGAAGATTTTTGATGATGTTTACCAAATCCTGATGAATTTCAGGTCGTGAAATAAGCAAATGATTATCTATTCCATTCCAGTTATTTCCTTTCCAATCTGTAAAAATGCAACCTGCTTCCCGGGTAATCACAATTCCGGCGGCAAAGTCCCAAAGTTCGTCGCCCGAGCAGATAAACCCATCAACCGAACCGGAAGCGATGTAACAGAGTTCGAGCGCTGTAGTCCCGAGTTTCAGGATATTAAAATCTGAAGCCAGTCGGTTTGAAAGTTCCTTGAATTTTGCACGGTCAATTTCCGGGTAGCCATGATTTAAAAACAACATCGGGATATAATCAGTATCGAATTTTGGGTGAATGATTTTTTCGCCGTTACAAAAAGCGCCACCACCTTTAACTGCGTAATATTCTTTTTGACCAACTGGATCGATAATTACTCCAACCAATGATTCATTACCATCCATTAAACCCACTGAAACTGCAAACAATGGCAGCGACCGCGCAAAATTATTGGTTCCATCAAGCGGATCGACCAACCAAACAGAGCCGTTCATTTCAATCTTGCTTGCACTTTCTTCGCTTAAAATTGGGTAACCCGATTCATTCCGAAGTATTTCGAGAATCGCTTTTTCAGCAGCCAAATCGGTAGCAGTTACCAATCCTTTTGAATCGCCCTTTACCCGCGAATCTTTTGATTTTCCAAAATTCTCAAGAACAACCCGGGCACCGGCGCGGGCAGCTTTTAAAGCAATTTGCAAATCGTTTGAAAAATCAGTCATGTATTTTAATGAAATTTGATTTTTTCCGGATTTTGTAACACAGTTCGACTACGCTCACTGTGACAGTCAGACTGAGCGCAGTCGAAGTCTAAAAATCAACAAAATCTTAAACAAAAATCCAAAATAAAGAATTTTCCTGAAATAATATTCTCGTTTCTTCAATCCCTCCCTTTTGGGGAGGTTAGGAGGGGCTTCCTTTAAATCTCCGGCGCATTTGCCAGCAAATATTCCTCAGCTTCCAAGTTCCACAAACCTTTGGTTTTGGTGACTAATTTTGCCAGTTCAGCATAAAAGGAATCAGTTTTACCAAGTTCGGCAAAATCGGAAATGGCAGTCAAAGGCAGGTTTTTGTGCGTGTAAATCAGCTTTTTACCTCCCGGAATATTTGGCAGGTTCAGGGTTGTTTCAATCACTGCATTTAACCCGCCGATGTGGGTGACCAAACCGGCAGGATCAAGTCCTTTTCCCATAATTTCGAGCGCTTCCACCATGTCGTCGTTGTTTCCGCCCGAGGTTCCCACAATATGTGTATAGGCATAGTGAACATTGTAAAAATTCAGTTTTGCTGAAAAATCGGGATTTGAAGGGCCTGCAAAAAAGTTTAAACATCCGTCGTGAGCAAGAATAGCATCGCCCTGTTCAATAACCGGAGTTACCGGGGCAAATACAAAAACATCATCGTAACCGGTTCCACCCGAAACTTCTTTCAATTTTGCCACCGGATTTTCAACATTTCCGGTATTCAAATAAATTAATTCAATGCCATTTTCTTTAGCCCATGAAACCGGGAAAATTTCGGCAGAGCGATCAAGGCGATCCTGAGCAATATCGGTAACCACCAACAGTGACGGTTTGCGGTCTTCACGATTTACCACGTAATTGATGGCAGCCAGTCCCATCGGTCCAACTCCGGCCAGAATCGCCATTTTCCCTCCTTGCACAATTTCCATCTGGTGAACGTATGAGCCTGGTGTGGTGTGGTAGTTGGCATGCATGGCGCCGATAACGCAACTCAGCGGTTCGGCCAGCGAAGCCGGGTAATATCCGGGTCCATCGTATGCCAGCAAACAATCCTGTTCCAACACATCTTTTGGGATAATCACATAAGTGGCGTCGCCGCCAATGTATTGGTACGAATAACCCGGGGCGCTCAAAATTCCCACCGGGCCATTTTCGTAATAAATAGCTGGCTGAATGGAATATTTTTGCCCTGCTTTGAATTTGTGCTGCCATTTGGTGCCCACTTCCACAATTTCGCCGGCAAACTCGTGCCCGATGATAATTGGATTTTCTGCAACATCATTGGGAATGCGCTTGTGTTCGGTTCCCTGGTGGGCAGCTTTATAACTTGACATGCAAATGCTGTCGGAAACCACTTTAGCCAAAATTTCGTCTTCTTTAATCTGCGGAAGTTCGAACTCTTCAAGGCGCAAATCTTCTTTTCCGTGTAATCTTATTGCTTTTGTTTTCATATTCTTGCTTCTGGCAGCTTGCCACTTGCTTCTGGCTTAAAGCTGCATTATTAATGGTTTACTTTTTCAATTTAGCTTCTGGCTGCTGGCCTATTGCTTCTTGCTTCTTGCTTTTTGGCCAGTTGCCAGTGGCATGTCTATCTTTCAAAATTCTTTAAAAAACTGGTTAACTTCTTTCCTAATAATTCGCATTTCGAATGAATTAAATCGTATCTCTCTTTATTTTTTAACGACCCTGTCTCCCAAAGTTCTTCGAGATGGTCAATTGTTTCGTCGTTTGAACCCAAGGAATAAACAAGAAATTTGAAGTACTCATTTTGATACCGTTTTCTTCCATAACCTTCTACAATGGTCGATCTGCAACTTTTAGAAGAGCGCCTGATTTGCTGCCCTGTTTCATACATCTCAAATTTCGGTAAATCTTCCAAAGTCATTTTATGAACTTCAAGTGCAATTTCTCTTGCAAGTTGCCATATTTCCAAATTCTTATAGGACATTCTTTCTATTATTTAAATTCTATTTCGTCAGGAACAAGCCAGAAGCTAGAAGCCAGCGGCCAGCATCTAGTTCAACATCTCCTGTCCACCCGTTACCGGCACTGCCTGTCCGGTTTCATAATTCTGGTCGATAACGTAGAAAATGGCTTTTGCCACATCTTCGGCAGTGCAGCCGCGACCTGCGGGAACCTGTGCTTCATAAAACGACTTTACATCGGCAATGGTTTTGGCGCCAGGCACTTTTCCGGCTTTCAGGTACTGCACAAACAAACCGTTTTCGGGATCGCTCCAAAGTGGACCGTCGAAAAAGTTACCCGGACAAATGCTGTTAACTTTGATGTGGTGAGGCATCAACTCAAGCGCAAACGACTGAGTCAGACCTATTCCGCCAAATTTTCCGCCCGCATACGCAAAGTTTTTATTACTGCCTTTTAATCCCGATTTTGAATTTATCTGGATGATGTCCATAAATATTTCGGGTTTATATTTATGCTGTATTTTCATCACTTTCTGCGCATATTTCGAACAAAGAAAATAACCTGTGTAATTAATTTTTGTCATTAATTCGAAGGTGGCGGCGTCCATTTCATCGAGGCTGCCGGCACGCAAAATTCCAGCATTTGAAATCATAACGTCAAGTCCGCCAAAATTCAATACAGTTTCGCGAACCAGATTTTCAACCGATTCGGCATCACCAACATTTACTTTTATGAATTGAGCCTTATTTTTTGTTCGTTTTGAATTGAGGAGATCTGCAAATTCCTTTCCTTTTTCCTCGTTTAAATCGGCAACGACAATATTTGCACCTTCGTTGTGAAGAATTTCGGCAATCCCTGCGCCAAACCCCTGGGCCGCTCCGGTAACGATGACGATTTTATTTTCAAGTCGTCCGTGTGGTTTTCCGCCCAGCGAGACTTTTTTGCGGTAGTTTTCAACTTCCCAGTTTTCAATAAACGTTGCCTGTTCGGCGGTTAAAGGATGCAGACCTCCAAAATTTTCGGAGAGTACCCCGATTTCACAAAAATCGTTCACAATATCTTTCAGATAATCCACCGAAACAGGGGAATCTTCAGCAACAATAACTCCTTCTTTCTGAATAAAAATCACTTTCGGAACTGCGCCTTTGCGGTTTTTAAAATCAGTAATCCGTGTTTTTGCTTCCTCAATAATAGTTTCTGATGTATTGCTGTTTTCAATAAATAAATATTCCGACATGCAATACACCATTTGGTCGGGATTAAACGGGCGCGCAATTCCACTTTCGAAAAATTCTTTACCTGAAATGAAATTTGCAACCCACGAACTGTTAAAAGCAGTTGCCACTTTCAGTTTTTCATCGGAAAGCAGCATTCTTACTGCCGGTAAAACATCAATCATTTTTTCTGAAACCTGAAGTTCTTTTGTTTCAGGAAATAATTCAAATGTACTTTCCAATTTGCTTTTTACATCACTGTAAATTTTATGAATTTCTTCGACAGTATCAGCAGCCACAAAAATACCGTGGTTTTGAATCAAAACCACTTTTGGGTCGCGGTTGAATTTTGTGCTGTACTCCGCTATTTTTTCAGCAATAATTTTGAAAAGTATGTAGCCGGGATCGGAATACGGAACATACAAAACCTCTTCACCAAAAATTTCTAAGGTTTTTTGCTCTGCCAGGTTGCTGCACATCAGTCCGTTAACCAGTGTCATGTGGGTGTGAACCACAAAACGATAGCTAAACAAATTGTGCAACGATGTTTCCACAGATGGCCGCAAACCTGAACCGGGATCAACACGGGCGTTTAGAAGCGCATTTTTTACCTGCTCTTCGCGGGTGGCAGAATCATCGGAAAACTGCTGATTGGGGATGTCGTTCAATTTAGCACGATCGAGTACGCAAAAACCGTTTTCATCAATACTGCCCAGGTTAATTCCGCTGGCTTTTATCCAAAGGTGATCTTCGTTTTTATACGATGTGTTCCCGCCGCCGGCAATCACGTATTCTTTTCGCTGACCGTACCAGCGCGAAACTTCAATTAATTCTTTTATTTCCGGTTTCATTGTTTTTATTTTTCTATGTTTTCTATGTGCCTATGTGGTTTATAATGAGCGAACCACATAGGCACATTAGGGCACAAAGTTGAATTATGGTTTTAAAAAATTATCAATTACTGCTTTTCCCAGTTCAATAAAATATTCCTTTTCTTCGGTTTTGGCTTTTTTGCCACTCAAATATCCTTCTTTTCCGTTGGCAATTAGATACTGATGAGCGGCAATAATAGCAGTACCTTCGTAATTTATTTGTTTCAGTTCATCATCCAAATCAACACCGCCGCGACATGTAATTTTCATCGGATCAAGTTGGGGTGTGTTGTGTTCGGTTCCAAAAGTGATCACAAATCCATTTTGATTGAAGTAAGTCACAAAATCTTTCAGAATATGAAAATCGTTCCGGCCTGGAATCAGTTCGATGGAATACACATCGTTTTTAATTAACTCCTGCAAGAGTTTTTCCTTATCTGCTTCGTAATCGGTGCAAACTCCTTTTGGGTCGTCGAGTAAAACAGGATAACAGGGAATTCCACCAGCATCGATAATTAAATCAATCACTTCTTCCAGCGATAGAAAAGCTTTTGGATCTTCGGTCACAAACGCTGCACCACCCGATTTTAAGAGGTTTCCGCGGATTTCATTTTCCAATGAGGCTACATTTTCAATGGACGATTTTACTTCTTTGCCGGAAAAGATTTTTTGCAACAACTCTTTTCTGCCGGCTTCGGTTTCTTCTTTTTCAAAAACAGCAATTCGGATTGCCTGCGCAATGTGTCGCTCGCGGAATAGGTTTTTGGCCAGATTTTTATGAAGTTCAGTCGAATTAAATTGAATATCAACATTGTTTTCAGTTAGAAAAAAATTTAACTTTTCAACCATTTCGTAGGTCTGTCGATTGCTTTCTTCCTGCAAATCCTTCATTTTTTCGAATGACTTCTCACTCATTGCCGCTGGTTGCCGCAAACCTTTTCCACTGAAATAGGTACGCCCCGGGTTGTTCGGGTCGTTTACACGGATGCCTGCTTCCTGCAAAACGTTTTGCAACGCCATAAATTCGATGTTAAAGAGCGGAAAAATTTTGTGCTTTTGCGCCAGTTCGGCAAATTCATCATATCCGGCTGTGGTATAAAAATCGTTAATTCCCAGAACAGAAACACCTTCATATTTTGCCAGTTGAAAAGCCTGTTCGATGCTTGTGAATGCGCTGAAAGAATGCGGTGTGTGAATGTGCCCGTTAATATCAGGAATCCAATTGTTGCTTTGATTTTTATCCTGTTTCAACAATTCTTCCAGTTTTGGAAATGATGAAAATATACTTTTTTTGTTTGTCATTTTTTGAATCTGATTAATGGGGTGCAAATTACGCAAAGTGTTTGAAAATGGCTGTCCTTTGGTATCCTGTTTTTCAGGAACACTGACTTTGAAAGTCCGTGAAATTTGGGTATATCAGATTTAATCGGTTAAAAGATTTGAATTAAAACCATTACAGAGAATAGGTCAGACAACACTCAACCAGGAATTTGTTTTTTAACTTCGTGAAAAACCCGTTTTGTAATCTCCAGAATTTCTCCACAGATATTTTTGTCAAGGATAAAATCAGGCAAGGCGTTTCCCAAAGGATATTTGGTTGGCAGGTAAATGGAGTTTAATAGATCGCATTCTTCTTCTGAAATATCAATAACAACGCTATTGTGGGTAAGAATCTGGTTGAGTTCAAAAATATCGTGAGTTCTTTTAAAAATTATTTCTTTTTTGATAAGAAGTGCTTTCAAAGCCTTTTCAACACACTGTTGTGCATTTTGTAAACATGGATTATACAGTGAATTTTGAAGTAAAATTTCTGCAGATTTCAGGTTTTCTCCAGCAAAATCCATCCAAATTTTCGCTTCATTTTTCATAAATAATTTCCCCTGCAATAATTTCATTTAAAAAAATACCAGAAGAATTATCTTTTAATGGAATAATATCAACAGGAAGAATTTTGGCAATTTCTCTTGTCAGTTTTCTATATTTCATAGCCAATTTAAGGTAAATATCTTTGCTGTTTTGGAAAATTGCCACATCAATATCATTAGGTTCTTTAGCTTTCAAAAATGATCCAAAAATGACAATCTTTGAAATTTCATCTTCTTGAGAAAGTGCTTCTTTCAATTGATTTTTAATTAGTATTTTCTCTTTTTCAGTCATTTCCCTAAATAATTCTCATTAACAAAAATAGTAAATAAAAAGAATTATCATTGGGATTGAATTTCATCTTTTAAAGAGTAGGAAACCATTTTTGCGAAACTAAAACTCCAAATCAAAAACATCACATTCAGTTCGTTGTTTTAAATTCTGAACTTTTAATAAAATAGAATAATGAGCAAAACAATTTTAATGACCGCCTCGATTCTGCTGGCGCTGGCGGTGGCAATCGGCGCTTTTGGCGCACATGGTTTAAAATCGCACCTTTCCGAAACGATGTTGCAAACATACAAAACCGGCGTTGAATACCACTTTTATCACGCGTTGGGCTTGCTGTTGGTCGGGATTCTTTCAGTTGTGATGCCATCTAATTTATTAAACTGGACGGCCATTTTTCTGTTTGCAGGAATTATGCTTTTTTCAGGAAGCTTGTATGTTTTGGCAATAACCGGAATTAAATGGCTGGGTGCGATTACACCACTTGGCGGAGTGAGTTTTATTACCGGATGGGTATTGCTTTTAGTTGCTGTTTTTAAAAATTTTACGTTAAGATAGAACTTGTCTGTTTTGTTAATGATTATCAAACAACATGTTATCCTGATTCAAATCAGGTTTTGTTAAGGAAATACTAACAATTATTTTATTAGTATTGCACAGTTTTTTAATTAAAAAAAGTTTTGTATTTTGTGTTCCCTAAATTTAAGGCATGATTAAAAAAACCATTTTTGTCTGTTTTTATTTGTTATTCTTACTAAATACGACTCAGGCACAATATATAAATACCGATTCATTACATGTGTTGGATGGCAGTCCTTTTCCGGTTTCCATTGCCGAACTTGATTCAATTGAAATGTATTCTCCGGAGATAAGACCTGATTATTTTTCAGGCGGACCCATTACTTCGGGTTATTTGCTTTCACAGTTTTCGTTGCCGGCAAAGGGAAAAGTAATCAGCAGGTTTGGACCTCGTTCAGGAAGAATGCACACCGGAACTGATATTAAACTGAATAAAGGCGACACTGTTTATGCAGCATACGACGGACAGGTTACCATGTCGAAATATTACTATGGATATGGAAATCTGGTGGTAATCGACCACGGGAATAACATTGATACCTATTATTCACACCTCTCTAAATGCCTGGTAAATACCAGTCGTTTTGTTAGAATGGGAGATGCAATTGGTTTGGCTGGTGCCACCGGAAGAGCCACAACCACACATCTTCATTTCGAAGTAAGGGAAAACAATAGACCCTACGATGCAGAACTGGTTTTCGATTTTGAAAACGGGAGGATAAGAAATGAAGTGGTTGCTATGGAAAATCTTGCATCGCTTCATAAAGAATTAAAACCCAAAGGTTATTCGGTAAATCAGCCGGTTTCGCAAAAATATGTAGTCCGGCCCGGCGACTCGCTTTATAAAATTGCACGTTACACCAAAACCACCATTCAGGCACTTTGTATGTTAAACAACCTCACAGAATCTTCGATATTGCAGATTGGGCAGGTTTTGCATATTTATTAAAGGAAATTGATAAGAATTCGGCTGAACTGAGAACCGTTCTTTCTGATTTAAAAACAGAGAGAACGGTTCTTTTTGAATAGAAAAACATCCACTTTCATCTCATCAGATGAATAAACTTGCTAACTCATCTTAAATATTCACCCGGTGACGGGAAGTCAACGGGTGAAAGATCTGCTGTAAGTTGCCTATTCACCGGGTGACTTTAAGTTCACCCGATGAATTAATATGTTGAATCATCAAAAGCAATTCACCCGGTGACGGGAAGTCAACGGGTGAAAGTTCAAACAAAATTTCAGATTAAAACTCGACAGGTAAAATATAATTCACCGGAACCGTTTTGCCGCGTTGTAAGCCGGGTTTCCAGTCGGGCATGTTTTTCACAATTTCAACAGCAGCGAGACCAGCTTCTTTATCATTGCCTTCCAGCAGTTTTATGTTTGTTACTTTGCCTGTTTCAGAAATAGTGAAACCAACTGTTGCTAAACCTTTAATATTTTTTTGTTTAGATAATCGTTCCTGATTTTCAGCGACGTATTTGGCCATATCATAAATTCCACCTGGATATTTTGGCAAATCTTCAACAACAATAAAAAGCTCTTCACCATCATCACTTATTGCCGGTGGCGGCGGAGGAGGTGGTGGTGGAACATTTTTATAATCAGGCAGGTCGATATTAATTACACCTTCCTTCATTTTAAATGTATAACTTCCTTTCTCTAAAGCAGTTCCTGAAGCTCCTACTGTACCAACTTCTGATTCAAATCCAACATAAGAAACCACAAGTTCAGAACTTAAGCTTCCCGAATTTTTGTCCACTCCGGGATTTGGGTCGGTTACAGTAAATTTTCCAGCCATGTCTGAAACAGTTCCGATTGTGGTTCCCTTTATAATTACAGAAGCGCCGGATAGCGGTTTTCCATCGTCCTGGCGAACAACTTTCCCTTTTATCACAAATTCTTTTTCCCCTTTTTGAATAGTAGAAATTAAATTTTCAGTTCCAGCATCTTTTGCTTTGTATGCCGGTTCGGCAAAAGCAAACAGCAGCAGCGCAAATGCGGGTAACGCCCACACAAATTTTACCCCGAGTAACCGGGATGTTTTCTTTTTTGTCATCATTTTAAATCGATTTGTGTTAAGGGCAAAATTCAGGTTGTTGGTTATTCCAATAATCTGCATGCCCATTAACTGGTTAATTAATAACGCCTGGTACCGGGCCACACTGTGTCCCTGCGCAAGGACACCCTGATCGGCGAGGTACTCGTGGTTTTGTTTAATCGCATGTTCAAAGAACCAAATAAATGGATTGAACCAAAAGATGACTGTTAACAGTTCTGTAAAAAGCAGGTCGAACCAGTGGAACTCGCGAATGTGCACTTTTTCGTGAGCAAGAATCTCCGGCAGGTCGGCCTGTGTATGAAATTTCGGATTGATGAAAACAATATTGAAAAAAGAAAATGGCAATCCGTATTTATCGTTTTCAACGCAACGGATTCCATTGAGTGATTTGATTCGGTATTTATCAATTAAATAAAAGAGAATTAAAGTCTGAGTGATTAACCGGATAAAGAAAATTGCAGCACCCGTAATATAAATGGTAAGGACGATGTTCATCCAATGGAAATTGTTTGTTGTTTCAGCAACTTCGGTTTGAATGGGCTGAATATTTTTAAAAGTATCGTTTAATGCCTGAAAAATGGTGGTGTTTTTTTCGGGTTCAACCAAAACAGAATAGTGTAACGGGAAAAGCGGCAGCAAAACTGCTGAAACCATCGCCAGTAAAAGAAACCAGCGATTTGCACGGTAAAATGTTTCGTTTCGCAGAAACAGCCAGTAAACGAGATAAAACAGCGTGATTCCGGCAGAGGCCCGAAAAAGAAACTCAAATAATGCTTCCATGGCTATTCTTTATTTTCGGTGTTGTTTAATTCCAGTTCAGCCGCTTTTAAAATTTCTTCGAGATCTTTAATGCCAAGGTTATTTTCTTTGGCAAAAAACGTGGCCATTTTCGGGAACGAACCGTTGAAATAATCACTCAGCAACGATTTGAATTGAAAACCGGTGTACTCCTTTTTGCTGATTTCGGGGAGAAACTGGTTTACATTCCCCACTTTTTTACGAGCCACAAATCCTTTTTTCTCCAAAACTGAAAGAACTGTTGCAACAGTTGTATATGCTGGTTTTGGTTCGTCAAACCCATCAACAACATCTTTCACAACTCCTTCTTTTAAATCCCAAAGAATTTGCATTATTTGTTCCTCGGCTTTTGTAAGTGATTTCATATTTTAGATATGAGAAATGAGTACTAAGTAAAAAACCTACTACAAATATAGTAACTGTATTTTTTATTAGCAACTATTTTTATAATATTTTTACTATTTTTATAGTAAATAATTTTTTATCATAAAAAAAGCTGTCTGAAATAATCGGACAGCTCATTGTTTTCATGGCTTTTCTTAATTTACTCCCCACGTAATTTGTGTTTCACCAATTGAAATTTCGCTGATATTGTACGAAGCATTAGAAACATTGGCATCTGCATCGTACGAAAAAGCACTTAACTGAAGCAGGTAAGACTGTCCGTCAACTGCAGGTGTGTTCCAGAATCCCGAATTTGAAGAATTGGTGACCGTGTATTTATTAACATCGCCTTTTACGCCGTAGCCATTAAAAACAAGTTTCCCGCTGGTGTCAAACATTTTAACAACATAACCATCGGCATCAGTAATATCATTCCATTCCAATTCAAGAATAAAAGGTGTTCCGCTAAATTTTATTTTGGTAAACTCCGGAATTTCAAGGCCATCATAACTCAATATATCCGTCACCTGTTGTGTCTCACCATCTGCGCTTTGCACAGTAAATGAATAACTTCCATTAACCGGTGCGGTAGTTTTATAATCAGCATCTTTTGGTTCTTTTGCCATTGTATAAATTGAACCCGGATAACTTTCGAGTGCAACATTTCCGGCACTGTTAGGGAATACCACTGAAACCGACATCAATGCCTTGTTGGCATAGGCAAAATAGGTCGCGGCCGATTTAACTTCGTTGTCAAACTTCTTGTTTATCACGTAAACATCTGTTAATACTTCAAGTTCTTCCTCAAAATCATTGCACGAAACTGTTGCAAATCCAACTAATAATACCAGTACTGCATTTCTAAACATTCTTTTTGCTTTCATTTAATAAACGTTATTCAGTTTTCAATTATTTGTCAAATAAATAGATACATTATTTCACGGTATTACCACAAAATACATTTATTAGATGAAGAAAAAATTGAAAGGTTGCGTGTTCCAGGTAAAATTCAACGATTATTCACCCGGTGACAGAAAGTCAACGGGTGAAAGTTCGCTGTAAGTTGCTTTTCACCGGGTGACTTCAAGTTCACCCGATGAATAAATTTGTTGCATCATCGGAATTATTCACCCGGTGATGGGAAGTCAACGGGTGAAAGATTGTGGCGAGTTGCTTTTTCACCGGATGACTACAAGTTCATTCGATGAATAAATTTGTTGCATCACCAAGCTATTCACCCGGTGACGGGAAGTCATCGGGTGAAAGATTGTGGCGAGTTGCTTTTTCACCGGGTGACTTCAAGTTCACCCGATGAATATATTTGTTGCTTCATCGGAAATTATTCACCCGGTGACGGGAAGTCAACGGGTGAAAGTTCGTGACGAGTTGCCTTTTCACCGGGTAATTTCAAGTTCATACGATGAATAAATTTGTTGCATCGTTAAAAATTTTTCACCCGGTGACGGGAAGTCAACGGGTGAAAAATCCACGTTAAATATTTTTATCTTTATGAAATCATTTATTCCTGATATGCAACTCGAAACAAATAACATTTATCACGTTTTTAATCGTGGGAACAATTCACAAAAGATTTTCTTCAATCGAGATAACTATTTGTTCTTTCTTAAGAAAATCAACACACACATTACTCCTTTTGCTGAATTACTGGCTTGGTGTTTAATGCCAAATCATTTCCATTTAATGATTTACATCAATAATACGGAAATTAAATTAGAACAAAAGTTGGGTGAAAGTAAAGATAAATATGGGGTACACTGGGGTACAATTTCAAATAAAGAACAAAGCTTAAATCAATCCACTGCAATCATGCTTCGTTCATATACAAGGGCAATTAATAAACAGGAAAACCGAAGTGGGTCACTATTTCAAATGACAACAAAAGCAACTTGTTTAACTGATAATTCGGAAATTACACCGGCTTGGTTTCAAACTAACTTTGGAACGATTATTAATATTGATGATATTGATAAAAGTTATCCCCAGGTTTGTTTCAATTATATACATCTAAATCCGGTGACGGCTAAATTAGTTCAAAATCAAGGTGATTGGGAGTTTTCTTCTTATCGTGATCATGGCGGGTTACGAAATGGAAAATTGATAAACAGAAAAAGAATAATTGAATTTGGGTTGAAAATATAATTTTTCAATTTTATTCACCCGGTGACGGGAAGTCAACGGGTGAAAGATCTGCTGTAAGTTGCTTTTCACCGGGTGACTTCAAGTTCACCCGATGAATAAATTTGTCGCTTCATCGGAAATTATTCACCCGGTGAAGGGAAGTCAACGGGTGAAAGTTCGCTGTAAGTTGCCTATTCGCCGGGTGACTTCAAGTTCATCCGATGAATAAATTTGTTGCATCGTTAAAAGCTATTCACCCGGTGACCGGAAGTCAACGGGTGAAAGATCGCAATAACTTCCTTATAACCCGGTGACGGGAAGTCAATGGGTAAAACAACGGAAATCTTGAACCGATCAATTATTTTTTACAAACTGAATGATCTCTTTCAGAATATAATCGGCAGTTTCGACATTAAAAATATTGGGAAAAGTGAGGGTGAGTTTGTGATTTGTTTCTTTCAGCTTACCGTTTCCTGATTTTTGAATGTATTGTACAATTTTCAAAAAATCAGCCGATTGATAAAACTTCGATTGCTGGTCGGAAACAAAATAGCAAATCATGTTTTTGTTTTTCAGGATGATTTTTTCAATGCTCAGTTCGATGGCTTTCCAGCGCAACCGAACCACTTCCAACAGTTCTACACTTTCCTGAGGCATTTTGCCAAACCTGTCGATCAATCCGGTTTTAAACAGGTTCAACTGATCCTCGTTTTCGAGGTTATCCAGTTCGCGGTATAGCAACATCCGTTCTGAAGTTCCACTAATGTAATCATCAGGGAAAAGCAGTTCCATATCGGTATCGATCTGGCAGTCGTTTACATAATTCAGTTTCAGGAAAGCCTGTGTCTGTTTCCGGTCTTCCTCGTCAAACAATCCGGCAAAGTCCTCCTGTTTCAGTTCCTGAACAGCTTCATTCAGAATACGGTGGTAAGTTTCGAAGCCAATATCGGCAATAAATCCGCTCTGCTCGGCTCCCAGCATATTTCCGGCGCCACGGATATCAAGGTCTTGCATGGAAATATTAAATCCGCTTCCCAGGTCCGAAAACTCCTCTATGGCTTTTAAACGCCGGCGCGCATCAGCATTTACCGTTGCAAGTGGCGGTGTAATCAGATAACAAAATGCTTTTTTGTTTGAGCGTCCAACTCTTCCGCGCAACTGGTGCAAATCGCTTAACCCGAAATTTTCGGCGTGGTTAATTATGATTGTGTTGGCGTTTGGAATATCAAGCCCCGATTCGATAATTGTTGTGGCAATTAACACATCAAAATAACCATTGATGAAGTCGAGCATCACCTTTTCCAGTTTGTGGCCGTCCATTTGGCCGTGTCCCACTCCGGTTTTAACTCCCGGAACAATCCGCTTTATGGTGGCTTCCACTTCGTAAATATTCTGCACCCGGTTATGGATGAAGAAAATCTGCCCATTACGATCAACTTCGTAAGTAATTGCCTCGCGGATTAACTGCTCGTTAAAACCGTGAACTTCGGTGGTAATCGGAATGCGGTTGGGTGGGGGAGTTTGAATGATAGATAAATCGCGGGCGCCCATGAGCGAAAATTGCAGCGTGCGCGGAATTGGCGTTGCAGTAAGTGTTAATGTATCGACATTTATTTTAAACTTTTTTAGCTTTTCTTTTACCGAAACACCAAACTTTTGCTCCTCGTCGATGATCAGCAATCCCAGGTTTTTAAACTTTACATCCTGGCTAACCAGCCGGTGCGTGCCGATGATGATGTCGATTTTACCATTGGCCAGCTCTTTTAATGTTTCTTTCGCTTCTGCCGGAGATTTTAACCGGCTGACATATTCAATCCGAACTGGGAAATTTTCCAGTCGATCGGAGAATGTTTTAAAATGCTGAAGCGCCAAAATGGTGGTGGGCACCAAAATCGCCACCTGTTTACTGTCGGCAACTGCTTTAAAAGCTGCCCTGATTGCCACTTCTGTTTTGCCAAAACCCACATCGCCGCAAACAAGCCTGTCCATCGGAATTGATTTTTCCATGTCCTGCTTAACTGCAATGGTTGCTTTTTCCTGGTCGGGTGTGTCTTCGTAAATAAATGAAGCTTCCAGTTCGGTTTGCATATAGGTATCGGGCGAAAAGGCAAATCCCTCTTCGCTTCTGCGCCGTGCATACAATGCAATCAGTTCTTTGGCAATATCCTTAACTTTTGCTTTGGTACGGCTTTTCAGTTTTTGCCATGCCCCGCTGCCCAGTTTGTTGATGTGCGGTTCAGTTCCTTCTTTTCCTTTAAATTTCGAAATGCGGTGTAACGAATGGATGCTTACCAGCAGCGAGTCATTGTCTTTGTAAACCAACCGGATGGCTTCCTGCATTTTGCCATTTACTTCGGTTTTTACAAGGCCGGCAAATTTCCCGATTCCGTGGTCGATATGCACCACATAATCGCCCTGGTGAAGCATATTCAGTTCTTTCAGAGAAAGGGCCTCGCGCTCTGCTTTCCTGGTTTTCAGCTTAAAACGGTGGTACCGCTCAAAAATCTGGTGGTCGGTGTAGCAGCAAATTTTCAGGTCGTGATCGATAAAACCTTCGTGCAAAATAAAGTTGACCGGGTTAAATTTTACACTCACTTTCGTATCCCCGAAAATAGATTGTAACCGTTCAATTTGTTTTTCCTGGTTCGAAAGAATAAAAATTTCGTAACCGTTTTTACTGAATTCCGAAAGATTTTCGCCAAGCAGTTCAAAGTTTTTATTTAATACCGGTTGTTTTGAATTTGAAAATTCATAACTGACTGTGGTCTCAAATGCCAAATCGGTTCCCAGCTCAAAAACAGTATTTTTCAACATTTGAGATTTTAAAATCTGACCAGAAACAATTTCATTTTGGATGTGTTCATCGGTTGACTTTGCCAGTATTGTTTGCCGGTGAATATCGTTTACGTGGTCGAAAAACTGGTTCAGGTTGTTGCCAAACCAGATGTTTTCTGTTTGAAAGAAATCGACAAATGAAACAGTGCCGCCTGCAATATCTTTGTTTTGAATATTGGGTACGATGTTTATATTTTCAAGTGAATCTTTCGAAATCTGGTTGTCAATATTAAAACTTCTGATTGATTCAACCTCATCTCCAAAAAAATCAAGGCGGTAAGGATCTTCATTCGAAAACGAAAAAACATCGACAATACTTCCGCGCACCGAAAACTGCCCCGGTTCATAAACATACTCAACCCGCTCGAAACCATATTCATATAAAAACTCGTTGATAAAATCTGTTGAAATTTTATCGCCTTTTCTAACCCCAAGCGTGTTGGTTTTCAGCCCCGACTGCGATATCACGGTTTCAACCAGCGCTTCCGGATAAGTTACTATGATGTAAGGTTTTTCATTCAGCGAGATTTTATTCAACACTTCGGTGCGCTGAACAATATTTTCCTGTTCGGTTTGCCCGTATTGAACCGAACGCTTGAACGATGAAGGAAAAAACAGGGTGTTTTCGGTTAAACCCAAATTATTTAAATCGTCGTAAAAATAGGCTGCTTCCTCCCTGTCATTCAGCAGGATGGTGAAACATTTTTTGGATTTTTGGAAAAGGTTGGCAAGCAGAATGGTTTTCGCGGAGCCAATAAGTCCTCGTAGGTGAATTTTTTCACCCGGGGGGGTATTCAACATTTCAACAATTTTTTTGAAATTTTTATGCCCCTGAAAGTATTTTAGAAACTGCCTCGTTTGCAAGTTTAAAATTTTGGACAAAGATATAGGTTTTTACGATTTTTAAATTCCGGTAAATGGAATAAAAAAGGGGCAAAATTTGCCCCTGAAATATTTGATAATTTTTCACTAATACTGTTTTGGTAAAACTGAACCGGCGCCATTGTAATGAAATGTTACCGATAAATGTCCACTTTTATTTAAAAATGCTTTTGAATCGACAACTTTATCGTCATCAAATCCATCTCCATTAGAATCGATATAAAATATAGCAACAGTCCAAATGTTCGCATACGGTTCAAAAGTTTTATTTTCTAAAAATTCATTTGAAACTTTGACATTGACTGTTCTAAGGAAATTGCCACTACCGGTATACACTTCAATGCCTTCACCTACAAATGTATAAGGTTTATTATAATCATCAAATAATGTAACCTGAGTTAAGACTTTTTCTGCCTTTTTCTGTGATAAACCCTGAAACGAAGAAAAAATTCCGCTTACAAATACCAAAATAAAAATTGCTCTAAATGCTTTCATTTTTTAAATTTTTAATTTTGGGTTTGTAAACTGAAGGTAAAAGTATCAAATCTTTTTGATGAAACTTAGCACCTCTTCTGTATCTTTTTCAACATTCACCTGTTCATTTTTGTAGGCTATCTTACCATTTTTGTCGATAATAAAGGTCCAGCGACTGGCAGAAACACCGCGAACCAAATCGTAACTTTGACCGTCAATTTCGCGGGTAATTGAGCCACCATCTCGTGTTGGTACCCCAAATGATTTGGCGATTTCTCCCGATTCGTCAGATAAAAGTGTAAAATTTAGGTTTTCAGCCTTTTTAAATAGTTTCAGCCCTTCAACATTATCACCGCTAACACCAACCACAATCGCGTCGGCCGATGATATTTCGGTTTGTAAATCACGGTAGGCACAGGCCTGTTTTGTACATCCACCGGTCATTGCTGCCGGGTAAAAATAAACCACTATGTATTTTTTACCGATGTAGTTATTAACATCCCAGGTGCTGCCATCGTCGGCATGTGTTTTAAAACCAGGTGCTTTATCACCTATATTCAGAACTTTCTGAGTTTGTGCAAACGATACAATTGAAAGTACCAGCACCAGTAACGAAGAAAAAATTAGTCTTTTCATTTTTGTAATTTTTTAGTTTTTACTTTTAAACACGAATTTTACCCAATTGTTTCGTTATCTTCATGGCAAATCAAAAATTTTAAAATGAAACGTCGCACTTTCTTTAAAACCACGGCATTAAGCAGTTCTGCAATTGCTTTAACAGGAGTTTCGGCTTGCACCCGGCAAGCAAATGAAACAGATAAACCCGATTTCACTGTTTTCGAGTACAACGAAATTACAATTGATGAGTTACAACTGAAAATGGCTTCGGGAGAAATCACCGCAGAGCATATTTGCCAAAGTTACCTCAATCGCATCAAAATGGTTGATCCGGCTCTGAAATCAATCATCGAACTCAATCCTGATGCAATTGAAATTGCCCGGCAACTTGATGAAGAAAGAAAAAACGGAAAACTGAGAGGACTGATGCATGGAATTCCGATTGTAATAAAGGACAACATCGACACATTCGATAAAATGCAAACCACTGCCGGATCGTTGGCGCTGGAAGGAAACCATCCGGAAATCGATGCTTTCATCGTTAAAAAGCTGCGGGATGCCGGCGCTGTTTTACTTGGAAAAACCAACCTGAGCGAGTGGGCCAATTTCCGTTCAACCAGTTCGTCAAGTGGATGGAGTGGCAGGGGAGGGCAAGTGCGTAATCCGTATTGTCTTGACCGAAGTCCCTGCGGCTCAAGTTCAGGCACAGGCGCTGCTGTGGCTGCCAACCTTTGTGCTGTTGGAATCGGTACAGAAACAAATGGTTCAATTGTTTGTCCATCGGGAATTAATGGAATTGTGGGTATTAAACCCACGCTGGGATTGTGGAGTCGGCGGGGAATTATTCCCATTGCGCACAGTCAGGATACTGCAGGACCGATGGCGCGAACAGTAAAAGATGCCGCCATTTTGCTCGGGGCGCTGGCTGCATTCGACCCAACCGATGCCGAAACGCACATTGAAAGAGGAGAGTTTTTTAACGACTACACACAGTTTCTGGATGAAAATGGACTGAAGGGAATGCGGATTGGGATTGCTTCTGAAATGATTGGTTTCAACGCCAAAGTTGACGAGCTTTTTAAACAAGCCGTTGAGGTAATGAAAGCAAATGGCGCCGAAATTATTGAAGAGGTGAAATTTGAAAACCGCGATAAATGGGGAAATCCTTCATACGAAGTTTTATTATATGAATTCAAGGCCGATTTGAATAAATATTTGCAGGAGCACTCCTCTGCTCCGGCGAGAAGTTTGGAGGAAATTATTGAATTCAACCTGAAAAATGCAGACAGGGAAATGCCCTGGTTTGCTCAGGAGATTTTTGAACAGGCACAAGCCAAAGGTGATTTAACAACGCCTGAATATTTAAAAGCGCTTGCAGATTCGAAACGGTTTACCGGCAAGGAAGGAATTGACGCTGTAATGGAAAAGCACAATCTGGATGCTGTAATTGCGCAAACAAACGGACCGGCATGGACCATCGACTGGGTAAACGGCGACCATTTCAGCGGCGGAAGTTCATCGCCGGCAGCTATTTCGGGCTACCCAAACATTACAGTGCCCATGGGAACTGTTCACGGGTTGCCTGTTGGAATTTCGTTTTTCGGACGTGCCTGGAGCGAACCTAAATTGCTGAAAATTGCCTACGCTTTTGAACAGGCAACAAAACACCGCGAAGCACCGGGATTTTTGGAAACACTTGCAGAACAGGGACTTTGAGTTTCCCATCTTAAAGTTTCTTTATCTTTGCAGAAAATTTGTAAAATGAAAGAGCGCCTTTTCGGAAAAACATTGCAGGAAATTCAATCCCTCGTTCTGGAATTGGGTTTGCCTAAATTTACCGCCGCACAAATTACCGACTGGCTATACAAAAAACAGGTTTCGTCGATTGACGAAATGACCAATCTTTCAAAAAAAGCGCGGGATTTACTCAACGAAAAGTTTGAATTTGGGTTGACTGGTTACACCAAAGTTCAGGTGAGCGCCGATGGCACAAAAAAATATCTTTTTCCCACCGTTCAACATAAATTTATTGAAACGGCTATGATTCCTGAGCGATACCGCAAAACGGTTTGCGTAAGCTCGCAGGTTGGATGCAAAATGGGCTGCCTGTTTTGTTTTACTGCCAAACAAGGTTTCCAGGGACAATTAACTGCCGGCGAAATTGTGAACCAAATCCGCAGTATCGACGAGGCGAATGAGGTATCCAATATTGTTTACATGGGCATGGGCGAACCTTTCGATAACCTGGAGGAAGTGCTGAAAAGCATCGAAATACTTACCTCTGAATGGGGTTATGCAATGAGTCCCCGCCGGATTACAGTTTCAACAATCGGCATTATTCCCGGCATGATTACTTTCCTCGAAAAAAGCGAAGCTCACCTTGCCGTTAGCTTGCACACGCCTTTTAACGAAGAAAGGCAAAAACTGATGCCCGTGCAGGTTGCTTACCCGATTGATGAGGTGGTTAAAGAAATTAAAAGCTGGGATTTTGGTCGTCAGCGCCGCGTTTCATTTGAATACATTTTATTCGAAGGATTAAACGATACACCGGTTCATGTAAAAGAACTGGCGCGTATTTTAGATGGATTAAAATGCCGCATCAACCTTATTCGGTTTCATCCTGTTCCGGGTACTCCGTTAAAAAGCCCGGATGAAAAGACCATTCTTAATTTTAAGGAAAAACTGAACCAGAAAGGGATTTTAACTACAATTCGCGCCTCACGCGGACAGGATATTTATGCTGCCTGCGGGTTGCTTTCTACAAAGGAGTTGGTCATTGGTCAATAGTCATTGGTCATTAGTCAATAGTTTAGTTTTCAAGTATCAATTATCGAGCATCCAGAAACCAGCAACTTAATATCCAATAGCGAATACTCAATAACCAATTTTCAAATTTTCCCAATGAACCAGCATCCAGTAACCAGTAACCCTCCCACATTTACCCCTGCCCTAAAGGGAGCCCCCCGCCGAAACAGCCAAGAATCCAGAATCCAGTAACTTGCATCTTTCATACCAGCATCATCTTTTCAATATAAATATCCTGAAAATTTGGGTCGCCTTCGAGGTTGATATGAGTGGTTTTAGCAAGCATTTTCTGAATGAATTTTTCATCCTCAAACAAAAACATTTTTGCGCCAATGAGGGCTGTATTTCCAAGTTTTACGATTTTTTCGGATTCACATTCAATCAATCCGGTGCGGATAACATTGTCAACATTCAGAAAATTGCCAAATCCACCGGCGATAAATACCTGGGCAACTTCATTATAAGTAATTTTCAGGTGGTTCAGCAAAATCTGAATTCCGGCGGCAATAGCAGCTTTTGCCAGTTGAAACTCGCGAATATCCTGCTGAGAAATGGAAACCTGCCTGGTTAGGTTTACCTTGTCATCTCCACTGTTGATTTCGCCAAACATCCCTATTTCTTCGCTGTTCAGCAAAATGGCCATAATGTCGATTAATCCGCTTCCACAAATTCCTTTCGCCGGCACATTTCCAATGACATGCGTTTTAAGTTCGCCGTTCTCAAAATCCACTGAAGAAATTGCCCCCGTGGTTGCCCGCATTCCCTGGCTGATTTTTGCCCCTTCGAAAGCCGGACCTGCCGCTGTTGACGCACAAACAATTTTGTCGCGGTTGCCAATCACAATTTCGCCGTTGGTTCCCAAATCAATTAAAACTGAATATTTTTCGTTTTTGGCCATTTTGGTTGCGGCAATTCCTGCCAGAATATCACTGCCCACAAAACTGCCAATCGACGGGTAAAACCGAATATCTGTTTTTTCAGGTAACTCCCAGTTTAATTCGACAGTATAAAATTTCTGTACTCCCAGATTGGGCGAATGAAACGGGTAAAATGAAAGCGAATTAACTGCCAGTCCCGAAAAAATGTGATGCATCACCGTGTTGCCAACCACTGTCACTTTTCTAACTTCAACCGGATGTTTATTTATCATGGACTGAATCATTTCCCTGATTTTAAAGCGAATCAGGTTTTTCAATTCATCGAAATTTCCATCAAGACAACTTTGGATGCGTGATATTAAATCGCTCCCAAATTTTACCTGCGGATTTAAATCGGAAACCGAATCCAAAACATGCCCGTTTTCAAGATTGACCAATTGAGCAACAACAGTGGTTGTTCCCAAATCAACGGCTATTCCGTAACCGGTTTGCGGGATGAAATCAAAAGTTGAACTATCGGCAAGAATGATATTTTCGAATTGCGAAATTTCGAGTGTGATATCTGATTCTGCTTTGCAAAAACAGGCCAGCCGCCATTCTTTGCCAAGATTTAATTTGTCGATTTTTTGTTGCTGAACAGTATCAATTTTCAGTTCGCCCTGCAAAAGCTTAACCTTACAACTTCCGCAGGTGCCTTTCCCGCCGCAGGGAAATTCAACGCCAAACTCGTGCAAAACATCAATCAGCGGCGTTCCCGGATTTACATAAATGTTTTTTTCGAGGGGTTGAAGGGTGATCTTTATCTGTTTATTAGCCATATTCTGAAATTGAAAAACCTGAATCCAGGAAATTTTGGGGCTAAATTTAGATAAATCGAAAGAGTTTAATTCTTAAATGTCTAAATAAAACCAGTTTGAACTTCCCTTTAACCAAACAAAATGAACACTGGCGCCCAGCCACGGAATCATTGGGGTCCAGATTCTAAAGCCTGTCCCAAAGGAAATCCGCGGCGCCATTTTGTAAATATTAAAATACCGGTCGTTTGCCATTCCGAAATTGGTATAAATGGTTTGTTCCAGGGCAAACCAATCGCGGTTAAAATAGGTAAACCCGGCGGCAATATTTCCCGAATAATACCCTTGCCCGGATTCTTCGCCGGTAATCAGTCCTTTCACATGTCCTGAGCCAAGATAGTGGATGAGTGAGGGTGAAGTTGCAGTGGTATAACCGGTTGAAAAACCTGCAGATAACTCAACGATGCGGTTAAGAAGTTTATAATAAACGGCATTTAAACTAACCGACTGATAAAAAGGACTGTTTTTATCGAGTCCTATTCCGGCGCCATAACCGGCAGAAATGGAATAACCATCTTTCTGATGACGTTTTCGGTTTATCAACCCAACAGATTCGCCAATGGAAAGCGCAAGATATTTGATGTTGTAATCGTCAACAAAAGGAACAGTGGTTTCAATAAGTGATGTATCGGTGTGGTGTTCAAAAATACTAAAACTGAAATTGGGTGAAAATGTGTAATAATAGTCGGTATGCCAGGGATTTCCGATACCTGCTGAAAATTGTTTTTTTCTGTAAGCAACCGCCGAAACCTTTTCTTCACCGCTGTACCTGAAATTGTTGCCCTCGCCGCTTAAGGCCTGGAGTGAAAGTGTCATGTTTTTATACAGCAACTGCCGCGGTATTCTTACTCCAACATTGTAGTTTTTACCATAAGTACCAATATTCCCTCTTAAATTAAGCGAAATGTTACGGCCAAGAAAATTGTTGTCTTCAATGCCAAATCCCAGGTTGTAATCGTTTCGGGTTCCGCTGAACGAAAGGTAGGGGAGCAAAGTAAAAGCATCTTTTGCCTGAATGTTCATCAGGTAACTTTCAGGGCCAATTGAATCGATTGAATAATCAACAATTGCAAAGTTGCCGATGTTCCAAATTTGACTGATTGAGGTTTCCAAACAATTTAAATCCACTGTTTCTCCGGGTTTAAACAGAAGTTCGCGCATTACTATTTTATCGCGGGTTCGCCAGTTTTTTCTTATTTGTACTGAATCAATTTTCCATAATTCTTCCGGATGATCTTCCTGGCCAACTGCAGTAAAAAACAAATTTAGTAGTGTGATAATGAGAAAAAGCCGTTTCATTTTGAATTTTGGTTATTCTAAAATAGGCTGCATTTTTCCCACGGCATTATTTTTCTGCTTGAATGGGCTGAATGTGGTTTATTGATGGTAAAAAAAACAGAGATGGGACGAAATGCCGATATTTGAGGGCAAAAAGCGGTACGCAACTTTTTAGGGAACCAAAACATCATTAAAAGTAAATATGGTTTTTATGAAGAAAAATCAACTGTTCTGCCTGACGACTTTTCTATTTATTTCTATCCTGTTTTCATGCGATAAAAGTGAAAATGAAGGATCGGGCGAGTTATTTCATAGTTGGGTGATAATGGATTTTATGTCGGTGGAATCGGCAGCTTATGCAAAAGATAAAAATTTCAGTCCGGTTATTGAATTCAAGAAAGATGGGCGTTATTCTTTAAAACTCGATGTCAACAACTGTTCCGGCACTTTTAATTTAACGGGTGAAAGTAATATTGATATTTCCGCCGCAGGTTGCACAAAAATATGCTGCGACAGCAAATTTTCGCAAAAGTTTGTTGCAATGCTTCCACAAGTCACAAGTTATTCAATCGAAGGAAATAAGCTCAAACTGAATGTTCCGGGCTGGGGCTGGATTGAGTTGAAATTAAACAATTGAATTTGTTTCAGTATCCGGAAAAATAAGCCAGGGTTTAAAGGTTTTGGCTTCTTCAAAATCCATCCGTGCATACGAAATTATTATAACCACATCGCCAACAGCTACTTTACGCGCTGCGGGACCGTTTAAACAAATGGTTCCCGAACCGCGTCCGCCTTTAATTACGTAAGTTTCAAGGCGTTCGCCATTGTTAATGTTTACCACCTGCACTTTTTCGTATTCAATCAGGTTGGCAGCATCCATCAAATCCTCATCAATAGTAATGCTTCCAACATATTGCAGGTTGGCTTCGGTAACGGTTACCTTGTGTATTTTCGATTTACAAACTTCAATTTGCATCATTTTGTCTTTTAGTTAAAAACAACATTGTCAATCAACCTTACTTTTCCGCAGAAAACGGCAACACAACAAACTTTTTCTTCTTTATCGTCCCGGCTTTTAACTGGTTGTAACTGCCGGCCGTCAACAATTTCAACATATTCAACAGTTAAATACTGGTTTTTGTTGATTGTTTCAGTTATCCATTCCGCAAGCTCTCTTACGGATTTTTGTTCCGATAGTTTTTTTGCTTCAAATAATGTTTTTGAAATTACGGCGGCGTTTTTGCGTTCTTCTGCAGTTAATAATTCATTTCTGGAACTCATTGCCAGCCCGCTGTTTTCGCGCACAATCGGGCAGCCCACAATTTCCACAGGCAATTTCAACTGCGAAACCATTTCCTTTATTATTGCAAGTTGCTGGAAATCTTTCAATCCAAAATAAGCTTTACCGGGCTGAACAATATCGAACAGTTTGCTGACTACCTGTGCCACTCCGTTAAAATGGCCGGGGCGGTGTTTGCCTTCCATTACGGTTTCCAATGCATCAAAATCAAATTTGCGGGTATCGGGTTCAGGATAAATTTCTTTGGCAGTTGGGGCAAAAACAATCTGACAACCGGTTTTCTCGAGCAATTCCAAATCGGCATTTAAGTTTCTTGGATACCTTTCCAAATCTTTCGGATCGTTAAATTGGGTTGGGTTCACAAAAATACTTACAACAACTGCTATGTTTTCCGAAACTGCCTGCTTAACCAATGAAATATGGCCGGCATGCAGCGCTCCCATGGTTGGGACAAACCCGATGGTTCCGGTTTCCCGTAACTCAT
>Ga0351900_1014_pt1 | contig 66398 bp, 80 predicted proteins | sample BONcelHT113001D3_FD_205827 | JGI IMG/M metagenome (GOLD analysis project Ga0351900, IMG submission 205827) | Enriched cells from coal bed in the Powder River Basin, Montana, United States - BONCAT cells T11 rep1 HSBNCT.T11.300.1.D3 ...
GTGGATAAATGGGATCAAATTTATAATATATTCTCAAAAGAAGCTGTTTTAAATGGTTCTTTTGATAATTACGTGGAAAGTAAGCGAAAAAAACGTGGAACATCAAGTGTAGATGATGAATTTTTACATGAAATTGAACAGTGGAGAGAAATATTAGCTCGAAATATTGCCTTAAGAAATAAGGAATTAACCATCGAAGATTTAAATTTCGCTGTTCAACAAATCATTGATAGAATAGTATTTCTTAGAATGTGTGAAGATAGAGGGGTTGAAAAATATGAGCAACTTCGAGATCTATTAGATAATGATAATATCTACCTAAACTTCTGCAAACTATGTAAAAAAGCGGATGAAAAATACAACTCAGGATTATTCCATTTCAAAGAAGAAAAAGGAAGAGGAAGCCATCCTGATAAACTTACATTGGATCTAAATATTGATGACGGTGTACTCAAAAACATAATCAAAACTCTTTACTATCCCAATAGTCCCTATGAGTTCTCTGTTCTACCCGCGGAAATCTTAGGCAATGTTTACGAACAATTCCTAGGAAAAGTAATCAGATTAACACCAGGACATCAGGCCAAAGTAGAAGAAAAACCAGAAGTCAAAAAAGCAGGTGGTGTTTATTATACTCCACAATTCATCGTGGACTACATCGTGGAAAATACTGTAGGGAAACTCTGCAAAGGAAAAACACCAAAAAAAGTATCTGAACTTAGAATATTAGATCCCGCATGTGGCTCCGGTTCATTCCTCTTAGGTGCTTACAATTATCTCCTGAAATGGCACTTAGATTATTACTCACAAAAAGATAGTAAACGACTTTCAGATCAAATTTACAAAGGAAAAGATAATCAACTGCATCTAACAATTCAAGAAAAGAAAAGAATCCTCTTAAACAACATCTATGGGGTAGATATTGACTCACAAGCAGTAGAAGTCACAAAACTAAGCCTACTACTAAAAGTTCTCGAAGGCGAAAACAAAGACGCACTAGAAGCACAACAAAAACTATTCCAAGAAAGAGCACTACCAGACCTAGAAAACAATATAAAATGTGGGAACTCTTTAATCGAATCTGATATTTATTATAATAATAATTTCGTATTAAATGATGAAGATATAACTCGTATAAATCCATTTGATTGGGAAATGGAGTTTAAAGGGATAGATAAGTTTGATGCTATAATTGGAAATCCTCCCTATTTGAGTATTCAAACTATGAGTGAATGGACATCAATAGAACCTGTATTTTATAAAGATAAATACAATTCTGCTAGTGAAGGTAATTATGACATTTATGTTGTTTTTGTTGAGAAAGCCCTCGAATTATTAAATGAAAAAGGAATATTAGGTTATATTTTACCTCATCGTTTCTTTTTAACCGATTATGGAGAACCATTAAGAGATATAATTTCCAATCGTCAATGTCTTGAAAAAATAGTTCATTTTGGTGAAATTCAAATATTTGATAAGATAACAACCTATACTTGTTTACTATTTTTGAAAAAAAAACAAATGAATCATTTTGAATTTTCTCGGGTTTCAGATATAAAAACTTGGATTAAAGGAGATAAAAAATATGAAAAGTTCCATATGGATGAAACAAAATCAAAAACTTGGACTTTTGTTTCAGGAAAAGAAAAAAAATTGAAAGATAAACTAGGAAAACTACCTAATAAATTAGTGGACCAAGTAAGAATATTCCAAGGTTTAGCTACAAGTGATGATAAATTATATATACTTAAATTAATTGATTCTTCTACAAAATATGCAGATTTAGATCCATCTGAACAAGAAGGAGTGATAACTTTAGAAAAAGAATTACTTAAACCTGTTTTAAGAGGAGGTGGAATATCTAGATATCGAACCCCTAAATATAAAGATATGGTTATATTCCCATATAAAATTGAATCCGGAAAAGCTAAACCTATATCGTTAAAGGAACTTAAATCCAATGAAAACACTTTTAATTATCTTAATAATCATAAAGAAAGATTATTAAAAAGATCTAACTGCAATTCAAATAATTGGTGGCTTTATCCTTATCCAAAAAACTTAAAGCGATATGAAAAATCTAAAATTTTAATTCAAGTACTGAGTAAAAACGGAAATTTCTTTTTAGACTCCAAAGGCGAATATTATTTCACTGGAGGGGGTAATGCCGGAGGTAACGCAATACAATTAAAAGAAAATGATATAAACAGCTTAGAATTATACTTGGGGATTTTAAATTCAAAAGTAACATCATTTTTTGTTTCAAATACATCTCCTAAATTCAAAGGCCAATATTTTTCTTTTGGTAAAAAATACTTAGGACAATTACCTTTGCCTAATTTAACATCTGAAAAACCAATATTGTGTGGAGAAATTGTTTCTTTAGTAAATAAAATGATTGAATTAAACCTAAAATTAGAAGAAACTTCATCACCTGACTCAAAAAAAATTATTCAGCGCCGGATAGATGCTACTGATAAACAGATTGATAAACTGGTTTATGAGTTATATGGCCTTACTGATGAGGAAATTCAAATTATTGAAGATAGCATTAATTCATAAAAAATAATTTTTTTTTACACTTGAAGCATTACCCTTAAATAAAAAGTACCATTATGCCTACCCCCTCCCCCCTTGGGTCAGGCCATTAAATACTACTGATGACAATTTTATATTACAATTGTAAAAATAGAATTAAATCCTGAAAAGGAGGGAAGAGCGAACCGAAGACCGCCAACTTTATGTTAACGCTAAAATTAAAAATATCAAGTATAAATAATATTTATTTCTTTAAAAGATCTTTGATTTCAATATCAAGCTCTTTTAAGTATATTTCATTTTCTTTAAGGAATAAATCTACAGATTCTTCCCAGGCATTATTCATAGGATCTTCATCAAATTTTAATCCTGCCACAATTTTAAATAATGCTAATTTTGTAGAAGACACAGTCGCAGAAGTACGAGTTTTTTCTTTCTTTTTAGCCAGGTTTTTGTTCATAATCATCTCCCTGACTTTTGATTGTGCTTGCATGCTTATAAATTTAATTTTTTTAGTATTTAAGTTTTTGTGCTATAGAGTTTTAATATTATTTACAATTTACACAAAAACACAAAAGTTATATATACCAAAGTTCATAGTATAACCAGCGAGGTGGAAAATATCCTAAATTTGTAAAATCGAAGACCGCCAAGTGCCTTGCTACGAAGACCGCCAACAAGTTATCGGATGTGTAAAAAAATGAAAAATAATCTAAAAAACTATGTGAATACTATTTTTGAAAATAAAAGGTCTCTACATCAAAGACCTATTAAACCAGCACTAAACCCTAGACTTATAACCATGATCCTAATCATGGCCATGATACTAGTAGTAGCAATACTACTAGCAGCTGCTGAAGGACCAAAGTACTACCAAATCACAGGTGGGATCTAAAAATGGAAGAAAATAAAAAAATCTTCATTAAAGACCTACGAAAACAAGTCAGTGTCCATAACTGCTTCGTAATTATGGAAAAAGAAATCAAAGTCTCCAAGAATGGGAAAAAATATATTGAAATGGTAATCGGTGATAAAACCGGGACCATGACAGCAAGAAAATTCGGATCCTTCAGAGACACCATGGAAGGAGCCAACTTAGAAACACAAGAACTATTCGAGAAACTTGAAGTTGGAAGTGTGTATATTATCCATGGTAAAATTGAAGAATTCCCTAAAAATTCTGGTCAGTTTAATATGGTTGTCATGAAGATCACCCAGACTAAAAACTTCAATATAGAAGACTACCAACCAGAAGCACAAACCAATCGGAACTTAAACATCAAATACATTAAGGACCAGGTCAGCTTCATGAAAGATGAAGCCTTTAAACAATTAGTTTGCTGCTTCCTAGATTCTGAATACTGGGAAGATTTCACTACAAAACCAGCTGCAATGAGACACCACCACAATTACAATTCTGGTAACTTAGAACACAGCGTAAACGTCATGAAAATCTGTAATACAATGAATCACTGCTACAAAGACATTAATAAAGATCTACTTTCTACTGGTGCGTTACTCCATGACCTGGGAAAAATCAAAACTTATACAGTTGATAAAACCATGGTCACGATGACACCTGAAGGTGAAACATTCGGCCACCTCTACTTATCAACCAAACTCCTAGAAGATCTCTTTGTACGATACCATGCCATGAATGGAGAACCATTCCCACAGGAACATAAAGACGCTTTAATGCATTTAATCCTTTCTCATCATGGAGACGTGAGTAATGGATGGGGATCTGTTGTAAATCCAAATACACCTGAAGCTATTGTATTGCATTATGCAGATCTCCTGGATTCACGGAGTAAAGGAAAACTCCAGGAACAACTTTAATAAATTATTTTTTTTCTATGAAAAAATTTGGAGAGGTATAAAAAAATGGTTAGTGCATATATGAGGGAAAGACAGGAACTAAAACAGATTGAAAGGAGCCTATATCAAGATTTTAAAAAAGAATTTGATATTCCATCCATGGCCCAGGACTTACACAAAAATAAGCATGGGAACATGGTCCTTGAAAATAAATTCTTCTCAGTAAAAGGGAAACAATACCGTACCTATGTGATTGTGTCAAGACTTGAAATCCTTGAAGCAGTTTCTAATGACATGGCCATCATACCAGAAGCCGACCCATATGATGGGTTCTATATGTACCGGTTTAATATAACTGGCAAGGTACACACGATAAAAACACCTGAAAGAGAATTTTATCCCAGAAAAAATTAATTAAAATATTTTTTTCATATTTTTTTAAAGAATTGATAAAAAAGTCCTTGGAGGAATACTAAATGGAAGTTAAAGAAAGGAATTGGGTTAAATTAAAACCAAACGATGTATGGAAACCAAACAAAAAAGGAGAATCTTTAGAAGGAAAATTCATCAGAACAGAAGAATCCATTTTCCAAAATAAGAAAAGCATAGGCTATGTAATCAATACTGGTAAAACAGGTAATCAGGAAGATGATGAAGTCAAAGTTTATGGAGCTGCATTAAAAAAATTAATGAAATTAATCGAACCAGAAACATATGTCAAAATAGTTTACCAGGGATCTAAAAACCTGGGAGGATACAAAAACCTGAAACTATATGATGTACTTGTTGATGAATCAGATGCTCCTGAAGGATGCTATGATCCCATAGATGATATGGATAACCAAGGGGTCATGGGTAATGAAGATCCTGAAGCTGAAGAAACCATCAAGATGATAAAAAACGAGATTGGCGGTAATGCCACTGATGAAGAAATAATCAAATACGCAAATGAATGGGAAGATCTATCCGAGGAAGATGTTTCACGTATTAAAATTTGCTTAGCACAGCACAAAAAAGTGGAGGGTAAATAATGCCTATTAAAAATCTGACACCATACCAAATCAAACTATTAAAAGAATGGAAAGAGGAAGAAGTCATAGTAGAATTCACCGATCCCGAAAAAAAAGATATACGTGGAATAATCCGTGATGTTGATGTTCATCAGAATATTTTCATCATTGAAAACAGTATGGAACAGGTTATATTGATTAAAGGAATCAGGTGTATACGGAAACTTAACCTGCAATATGTACCCGAGATCATAGAACATTCCGTGAAAGATTACCGAGGCATACCAGAAGCATAACTAAGGGGGTGGTTATTTTTGCAGACTCGAATTGGGAAAGGATGGGAAATTTTTGAAGAAAATAGGGTAGAAATTAAACTTTTATCCCCTAATTTCATTCATTTTGAAGTAAAAGGAACGAACGATGCATATCATGTAGACATCACTAATGATGTAGGATATTGTGATTGTATTGATTTTCAAACCCGTTGGAATAAAAAACCAGGATCTTTCAGTTGTAAGCACGTTTATGCCTCCTTATTTTTGTTAAAAGAATATTTATCAGGTATTCGAAGAATCCGTTTATCTAAAGGATATTATGCCCTTGTGGATGCAGAAGATTATGATCATATTAATCAATGGCCATGGCATGTGTCACATGCTAATGGAGATAAATTTTATGCTCAAAGAGGATGGAGAGTAGGAAAAAAGACATTTTTTCAAAAAATGCATCGTGAAATCATGCAACCTGGAGAAAAATTAGAAGTAGATCATATTAATGGAAATGCACTGGACAATCGAAAAGAAAACTTGAGAATAGTAACCAGAAGACAGCAAATGCAAAATTTACAGGGTAATAAGAGGATAAAAACTTCTAAATATCCTGGTGTGATTTGGAGAAAATCTAGAAACAAATGGATATCCGTAATTTCGATTGAGGGTAAACAGAAAAATTTGTATTATGGAGATTCAGAAGAGGAAGCATATTTAGCGTATAAAAAAGCTGTGGAAGAATTAGGTGAAACAGTAATTTAAATCCAATTATATTTTTTTTTAAAAATGAATCGGAGACCGCCAAAATGGAAAAAACTAAAAAAGAAGAAAAATCTAAGGATATAGAAAAAATTCGAAAAGAGGGAATTGAAGCATTAGATTATCTTACTCACTGGGCTAAGGACATGGAGTTGAGGAAATGATCAATTTATCTGAAATTAATTTTACTGCTAATATCCAAGGCCCGGAATTCGTTCAGCTACTTGATCAACTTGACCATGATATTGAATGCATCAGAAGAAGTGGACGTTTACGACCAGAAGATATAGAAATCCTGAAACTCTGGAGAAAAACAGGTTCCCGTGGAATGTATCGTATAGACCTCAACACTAAGAATAATGTTAAAAGGCTCATGAGAGTAGAACGCTGGGAAAATAACCGACCCAATGATGGCCAAATACGAGTTGTTACAGTATCAGGTAGCGTGATACTATGAGTAAAAGGCACGTTATTCTCTCAGAGGACCAAGTAGCAGCCATGGCCAAAAGAAAAGCACGGGATGGGACCAGTTATCAAACATTTGCTCTGGAAACAGGAGCATCAAGAAACACAGTATATAATCGAATTAAGGAATATAATCAAAGGAGGGAGCAAGATGGAAGCTCCCAGTGAATTTAAAGAATTCTATAATCTAATGCAGCGACTTACACCACGATATGGTGCGGCCATTGTTTTTGATGATTTCCTAGATTATGTCATTGCTAGTTTTTCTATTGACCAATCTGTGACCTGGGAAAAATCATATAATCAAACTGAGCTGCAAGTCGTCTGGTTAATGTACTTGGAATTCATCAAAGTCATGGACCAGAAATGCAAGACAGATCAAGATTGGTTCGATTTCTTTGGTATTTACTATGAAGCAGAGATAAGTTCAAAATCAGGAAGAAAAGGAGCAGGACAATTCTTCACACCACCTGGTATCTGTGATCTCATGACAGCCACGAATACCACCAAGAAGAAGGGATTATTAGTCAATGATCCTAGCTGTGGAAGTGGCCGATGCCTAATGAGTTTCCATGTTCAAAATCTAGGGAATTATTATGTGGCCCAGGACATTGACCGGACCTGTGCCCAGATGACTATTTGTAATTTTCTAGTGCATGGCCTACAAGCTGATGTGATTTGGGGCAACACCTTAACCATGGAATATTTTGATGCCTGGAAAGTTAATGAAGTTCTTCATGTTAATAGTGGTATTCCACATGTACGGAGATTCAATTCACAGGAATTAGAAGAACTAAAAAACTCAACAGGGATTATTAAAGAGGAAACTAAACCAGTTACTCTAATGGATTTTGCAGCTGCAGGGGTGGCAAAATGAGTTCTGAAGTGGTTAATTATAATATTATTGAAACGGGTTATAAGGATTTACAGAAAAAAGAGAAGATCTTCCTACAGGAATATAAAAAAGGGAGCAATATAACGGATTCTGCTCGTATAGCAGGTATTGGGTATGGCATGGGTCGAAGAATACTTATTGATGAGGGAATTATACGGGGCCAATTTCATAAAATACAGAAACCTAAACTATCTGATGAAGATATCCGTGAATGCATCCGGTTAAAAGATGGGGGTAAATCTCTTAGAGAAATATCCAGAGGTTATCCTGTTTGTGATCGTACAATATGGAACGCTATAAGGAAATATCAGAACAAAAACGGGGATATTGTATCTCATTGGCTGGTGAATAAAGACGGCCGTATACGTGGAAACAATAATAGAAACGGCAGATGGAGTATTCTAACACTTAATCAGATAAGGAAAGCCGACAAGGAACATATAAACGGAGATTCTTATAGGGTATTATCTCGCAAATATCAGGTATCTAAGAACACATTACGAACTTACATCTCTTTATTCCGTAACGGGGAATTAAATCAAGCAATCACTGAATTTGAAAGAATACAGAAAATAAACGAAGTGAAACTATGATTAAAAAAGAGGATAATCGGGCTGAATTTAAAATGGTGGATGATAACCCCGCACCAGCAGACACTTGTTTTGTACCATACAGCAAAACAGTTTTCAAAAACAAATCCTGGCAAACTAGTTTACTGAAAGATGAACTTCAATACTGCTGTGATGAGATGAAAGATGAGCTTGTCTCATTATATCAAGTTGATATGAGGGTTAAATTCATAGCATTTGAAGAAAGCTATGATCATGAAACCAAGGAATATCGGGGAACTTTGAATATTCTTTGGGCTTGTAAAGACGAAGAAGATGTTGATAATGTATCTTGGAGGACTCATCCAATAGATTTCTGTCCGTTCTGTGGTAAACCTATCATTGTTAAAAAAACTAAATCTTTCAAAGAAGTAGTTACAGGGTGTGAAGAGGTAGTTCAAAAAGTCTGCAAAACAGATATCGTGGAAGTGAAACCATGAGTCATAGAAGAAATCTGGAATTACTAGAATATCATCTTGAATCTGCAGCTGATCTCATGGATAAAGAAGATATTGATTATCAGTATGGGTCTTTTTTGAAAATATATATTACTCCTACGATTTTAATTAGGATGGCATTTCATGTTGGAAACCTTCGAAGGAGACTGATTTAGATGATTAAATGCTTTGAATGTGATGCTAAATTATCCCCGAAGAATTTCAATGAAGTAGAGCAGATAAAAACCGGAAAAACTGTAGATCTCTGCAATAAATGTTACAATAAACTGGCAGGGAATGGCCGACTAGAAGTAATAGATGATGATGGCAATCTTACCTGTGGAAATATGCACCTCTTTGTAGGCACAAACGTATCTAATGAAATTGATACTCGGCCATGTCCTAATTGTGGATCAGTAACTTATCTGGGGAAATTAATTCCCACAGTTACTATTTTAAGAGCAGATTATTACAGTCCATCCTATCAATGCCATAACCCAAACTGTGACCCAATATTTGAAAAATACGTTGATGAAACCGGAAAAACCTCATACGACTTAATAGAATATGGGGCCTATTGGGACGCCGAAGACGACTGTTACTATACTCCACAATCTCCGAGGCTGTGATTAAATGAAAATTTATATTGCTTCAAGTTGGAAAAATAAAGAAGATGTAACCAGAATGGCTAAACACCTCCGAGGCTTTGGCTGTATTGTGGATGATTTCACTGATGATTCTCAAGGAAGATTCACATTTAGTTTAGAGGACTTAGAAAATATTTTAGATAATGATAGAATTATAAGTTCTAGCTCCCATGCTCGTGTAATAAAAGCAATGAATCATGAAATGAGTAAGAGAGCATTTCAACAGGATAAATCAATGATTGAATGGGCTGATGTACTTATATTATTACTGCCTTGTGGAAAATCAGCTCATATGGAGTTGGGATATGCTAAAGGACTTGGTAAAAAAATAATAATTTTTAGCCATAATGGTTTTACTATGGATGACTTTGAAGTCATGTATGGGTTTGCAGATTTAATCACTTATTCAGGATTGGAGTTATTTGACAAATTAAGGGAATGGAGCAGTGATTAAATGAAACGCTGCAAAAATAAAGACCCAGAAACTAAGGAAACTTGTAATGGAATTTTAAAGCCTTTCGGTATGAAAAAATATGGATACTATAAATGCGGATCCTGTGGGAAACTTTACGTATTCATAGAAAAACCAGCTGATGAAAAACAGGCCAGGTTGAAGTTCAAATGAATAAACTAAAAATGGATCTAAAAATTGATTCCTATAAACTCCTGGAAATAGCAGCTGTACTAATGGGATTAAGTGGAGCATACATACAAAGCACCATGAAATCACCATTAGCATTCTATATATGGGCCATATCCAACCCCATATTCCTTTATTTTACTATTAAAAGAAAAGAATACTATATGGCACTTGTATGGATAGCTTATTTCATCAGCAGCATACTAGGGATAATAATGTGGAAATAGTAAAACTTTTGGAGAACATATAAATAATAATGAAAATCTAATAAATATAATTACTCAAATTCTTTTTTTTAAAAAATGAATCGGAGACCGCCAAAAATGAAGGGAAATATTAGAATTTTTATAAATAATGGGATTAAGATTTTAGTTAGGGGTTGTTAATTTATGGCTCCTACTGGAATGGTTAGTGGAAGATTAGATGATTATTATTTTAAATTATATGAATCATCTGGGAAAACAGGTAGGGAATTAATAGAATTTGCCTTGGATATTCTTTCTAAGAAAGATCCTGCGTTAGTTAATATCAGGTTAGATGAAATTAAAAAGCAAAGGAATTCACTTGACCTAGAAGAAAAACAATTAAAAGAAGGAATTAATATTGGTATTGATATTCCAGATAAGGCTGAAACTCCTTTATTTGATATAATTGAGGCAGTTGAAAGATATTGTGAGTACAATAGTAATGAAAATGAAATTGTTACTCCTCATGATGTCAAGGATCAAATTATAGTTGATATTATTGCTGCAAGGAAATCTAAAATAAATATTAGAGAGATTAGGGATTATTTTAATGAGAAGTATCCTATTGAAATTAATGATATTGAAATTAATGACATTGAAATTGATTATGTGGTAGAATTAAGAAGTGCGGTTAAGCAGGTTAAGATTAATTTTGAGAATAATAAAAAAATTTATTCTAGGCAGAAAGGTTGGCATTCAATTGATGAAGTTGATTTGGATTTTATTAAAATTAAAACTAAGAATTTTAATGTTGATCCTTTGGATGTTGCTAAGGAGTTGGGTATTAGTGTTTAATGTTTACACTTTGTTTACAAGATATTATCTGTTTACATTTTGTTTACAGTTAATTAAGAGTATTCTAGTTAGGGCCCCCAATCTCTTTATTTATTTTCACTAATTTTTGGTTATGTTTCCAGTGTAAATTCTCCGAAGGTATATTATCAGATTTAGTGTAAACTGTTTGTAAACTGTTTACACTTTGCTTTATTATATATTATTTTTTTTACAGTTGTTACAGTTGAAGCTTTTATATTATTATTATTATTATTATTATTATTATTATTATTATTATTATTATTATTATTATATATATATATATATATATAGAATGATATAACGAAGTTAAACTAAATGAAAACAAAGCGGGGAAGAGCGAACCGAAGACCGCCAAGTTATCGGATAAGAAACTCTTCCCCTAACATTTCTTTGTAGGTTTCCGATATAAATATATTGTCTAAAAACTGATACTAAATTGACTAATCTATAGTTATCGGAGGTACTAAAGATTGGAATCTACACGAGATATAAATAAATTATTGCAAAAATACGAAACAAAACAACCAGGCGAACCCATCCATATCGCAAGCCTCACAAATGCCGATATGAAAACATGGAGAATGAAACAGAAAATCAGACAAGCTCAAACCACAATGTCCCAAATGGGATTAAAAGGTGAGCAATGTGACCAATTGTTGCATTTAGTCAAGGAATTCGACAACATTAAACAGTTATGTGCTCGATGTCCATATGAAACAGTGATTACAGCGTTGTACTTCTATGTTAAATTTGCAAACACTAAGAAAAGACCTCTCTCAGATTATGCAATCGCAAGAGAGAATGGATTAACTGAAGAGAAATATGGTCGAATAGTTACCAAACTCGCAAAGCATTTCCAAAAGCAGAACTCTATCCGTCATGTACGTTATGTATAATAGATAGAGAAGAGTGAAATCGAAGACCGCCAAACTTCGGGACCTAGACAACATAAAGGTTGTCAAGGACAAAGTACCTGGACTATCATGTGGTGATTGCCATTCACATGAAATAATCCAGGTCGAATTTATTTTTTTAAAATCAAAATTTGGAGATATAACCTCTGAACCATTTTTAATCTGTGCTAGCTGCGCCTCTCAAAATGTAGGCCGCGAATGCCCAGAGTGTAAAGTATTCAATAGAATAAAAGATAACATCAGGGATGAAGTATACTGTCACCCCTGTGGATTGGTTCTAATGAGGAATAAAATAAATCAATACTAAACTTTAAACTCATTAAATAAAATGAGAGGATAATCCGTTTAAGATTAGGCGGGTTTTAATCAGATTATCCTTTAAATTAACAACAAGAGATTCAACTAGGGATATAGATGAGTTTTTCTTGATTTTTATTAAACATTTTTATTTTTCAGATTTTCTAATTATGAGTATTTTCCCAATTCGAGCTGTTGGTATCAACCCCATTATTAACTCATAATTAGAAATTTTTTTTTTATTTTTTTATTATTATTTTTAATGGGAGGCGGTTTTTAAAATGACTCAAATATATATTTTAATTGCAATCATGTTGGGTGTAATCTCAAGGATTGTTTTGATGGATGGATACATGGTTTTACCAGAACTCAAAGATGGTCAACTTAAATTAAATACACTAGGAACTATACTGATAGGTTTCATTTGTGTATTAGTTATCTATGTCTCTGATCCTACACAGATCACTACTCCTCTTCAAGCTTTTGTATTTGCCTACATTACCCCATACGCAGTAGACAAAATAAGCAGAACCCTCACTAGTACAGATGAAGAAACCATCTAAACCATCCCTCTTTTTTAGTGGTGGTATGTCACAGGAATGGTGTGCGCTAATGAAACAAAAAGACAAAATAAACACATTGATACAACACAATGGCGATAAAATGACCTGCAGCGCCCACCCACTCTTAATAGAACAATTAAACGATATCAAAAAGAGCATGGACAAGAATTTCCATAAACTATTCCAGAAAATGGAAGAGTTGGAAAAGAAGGATATAATCGAAGATACTCATAAAAAAATCAAAAAAGAAGCACAGGATAAAAAGGACAAAAACAATATGATTGTCAAAGAAAGGTTGATAGGGGCGGTTATCGGTTTTATTTTCACACTTATTTTTAGTTTAATAGTATTCTTCACGCCACTATAAAAAAAAAATATTCTTGGGTGGAATAATAAATGATTTATATATGCACAAAATGTGGGGCCCTAACAGAAATAAACCCCATAAACACTGAAGCTCGATATATACAAGAGAAATATGGTGAAATTGATTCAGTAATAAATAGAAGTATTGAATACACCTGTGCCTGCAAGAATCCACTCACTTGTTTTGATGATTATATTGAAACAACAGGTGAAGATATAGTGATTGATTATATTATCAATCAATCCATGAAAGATTATCAATCACCTGATGAAAAACTAGTCGAAGAAATTGAGGACCAGGATCTCAGAGATTTGAAACCTTTTGAACATAATTAGAATAAAACTTTAATTTTTTTAACTAAATTTAACTAAATCTTTACACTTTTTCATAAAATCTTTTAACTTTTGATAAACTTTTACTAAAAAGTTGCAGAAATTCACAAACTTTCGAGATGTTATCATGTCCAATAATAAACAAAAATGGGCACGAATAAAATATGAAAACAGTAAAGCATTTGCTCTTTTTTGTATTTATAGAGATTTAGGCCCTTCTAGGACCTTAGAAAGAGTTCATCAGAAATACATTGAAGATTCATCTGAAACTATCAGCCTTCGACAAATTGCTAGTTATTCCTCAAAGAATAACTGGGTAGAAAGATCTGAAGCTTATGACGATTACTTGGAAGAAAAGACCAGATTGAGTAATGAGAAAGAAATTGAGAAAATGAATGAACGTCATGCTGAGGATGCTAAAACTATTCAGGCCAAAGCAATAGATGATTTAAGTAATGTTGATTATTCTACTGAATATCAGGCCAGTCCAGAGGGCCGCCGTACAGCTGCAGCTAGGACTTGGAAAATTGGTGTCGATGCTGAAAGATTAGCTCGCGGCGTTGCTACTGAAAAGGTAGAGCAGTCAGGTACGATTAAGAATAGGATCAAAACTGATGACGAGAAACCTATTGATGAATTTAATAGGATTATGGATAATGCTTTAAAAGAAGTAGATGAGTCTGTAAAACAGGATAAGTAAGGGGACTTGTTTTTGGCAAACTTAGAACTTGGCCCTATTACTGATTATGATAAGGATATGCTAAAGCTTACTTTGATTAATAATCCTTATATTCCTGAGAAGATTAAAACAGGTGTTCTTGGATACCCTCAACAATTAAAAAGCCTAATTTATCTTAATAGACCAATTATAGATGATTATCACAGAATATTAATTGGTGGAGAAGCCTACGGTGGTAAAACATTATTTGGTGGAGTTATATCTTTAAGATTCATTCATCTTAAAGGATTCAAAGGATTGAATACTAGAAAGAATTATGATGACTTGACAGAGGAATCAGTTGATAGTATTTGGGGATATATTAAACTCTGGAATGAAGAATTATCTGATGAATATGGAAATGAAAGAAAATTAAAAATTAAACTAAACCCTCCAAGAATAAAAAGCCGAGAAGGTGGCCTATTATCTTTTAGAGCATTTGATAATGTTATTAAAAAAGAAAAAACTAGGAGTAAAAGTTATCAGCAAATACAAAACGATGAAGGCCCTGAATTAGATAAACCTATTCTAACTTTTCAAGGTAGAACTCTTAGACAAGCTGAAGATTCAAGATTCCCTAAAGCAATAATAAACTATGGAAACCCCCAATTTGATCCTAAAACATTTGTACTCAATGATAGTAGTCAAAGATTTCTTAATGAATATGTTGAAGGAAAATATGTTTATGTTCCAATGGGATGGAGAACTAACCCATATATTAATCAAAAAGAATATGAGGCCAGTCTTGAAGATCTTGATGAAATAGATAAACAAAGCCAAAAAGAAGGAAACTGGCATTATGTTTACACTAAAGGTAGTTTAATTGATATTAATTTATTAAAAGATTATCTTTCACATACTTTAAAGAATAATAGTTTTTCAATATTAAGTATAGATCTAGCAGGACGTGGAAAAGATAAATTTGTAGTTTCAACATTGACACTCGATTTAAAAACAAATCAGATCATGATTGATAATATTAGTCAAACAGTTGGAACATCTACAGAATTTCTTATAGAGAATCATGTATTGGAAGATAAGAATCGTGGAATATATCCTTCAATGTGTATATTAGAGATGGAGCCTGGAAGTTGGATTGATACTGAAAAATATTGGACTGAATTTTTTACGAGCATGGGTATTGCTGTAGAACCTAAAAGACCAATAGGATCTAAATTTAACAGAGCAAGGCCATTAATAAGAGAAATGAGTCAAGGCCATATTCTAATTAATGATTTACTTGATAAAAAAATTTATAATGAATCAACTTATGAAAAACCTTATTTTGAATTATTAAAAGAAGAAATAAGAAGATTATCTCCACTTATGAAAATATCTCCCAACATAATTGATAGTATAAGTCAAGGAAGGAATTTTCTAAGAAATGAATTACAAACAGGATCTAATGGAATGGAAACAGCGAGAGCTTGATAACTATGATAATAAAAGGGGAAACTGTAAACAAAGAAGTGGAATTAATCAAATCCACCCTAGATACTCTAGCTAATAATAAATTAAAAGTAGCTACAGGATCTGATAAAAAAGATACCAGTACCAGATCAAAATATTTAGTTCCACCAATTAAACCAGCTCTAGCTTCCTATTACTTTGATAAAAGTCATATGCTAGCCAGAAGCTGTGATATCCTAGCGGAAGATATAATCTTAGGGAATGTTATCAATATCAGTGTTGAAGATGAAAGTGATGAAAACAAAGCCACGGGAAAATATAATATTGATAATATAATCAATAGTATAAAAAAATCACAAATCGAAATATACTATATGGCCAACGATTATGAATTAAACGGGGCCGGATGCTGTAAAATACATATATTTGAAGATTCCAATGAATTCAGATTAACACAGTTACCAATGGAATCTTTACAGATAATTAAAATCATGGATGAGAAATTACAAACAGATCCTATTTATTTAATTGAACAGAAACTAGGAATTTCAAATAAACAATATTATAAAATTATTGGCCAAACCTATCCTGAAGTATATACAACCTATGACGGCCAGTTATTAGGATTGGCCTGGTGGATTGGTGGAGATAATTTTTATCAATTCTTCAAAAAACCTAAATGGTTACAAGCTATAGAATCATTGAATAGTCAAATAGCTCTTGAATCATTAGATACTGAAAGCATTAATAGTGGGAATAACCTTAATGGTATTTTATTTTTTAATAAAGAATCTGGAATAGCAATACCCCAATTTCCAAATACTACTGAATCTGATGAGGAAGAATTAACTGCTGAAGAATTAAAAGCCCTAGCTCAATTATCCGGGGCCCAAACAATAGCTAATGAGATAAAAGCAGCAGGAACAGGAACAGCAGTATTATATGAGGAAACACGAAACCCTATGAATATGACCTATGTGCCCATTAGTAAAGATAATTACACTTATTTACAAAGTAAATCCGCTGCAGCTGATCAAAAGATAATATCATCTTTCAGTATTCCTCGCGAAAGGTATATGATTAATGATGTTAAGGAATCAATGAATAGCCAAAAGACAGCGGCCTTCTGGGAAATCTACACTAAATCATTAGCTGCTAAACAATTACCTTATGAGAATGGATTAATTGAGATTATCGAAGAATGTTATCCAGAATTAAAATATGATATTGCGATAGATATTGAAGTCCCTATGTTCTCAGAGCTTCTTAAAGCTAAAGTAGATACTATTACTGATTTATTCCTTAAAGGTTTAGTAACACTTAAACAAGCCATTATTCTTTTATCTAAATATGTATCTGATTTAAGCACTGATGACTATGATTTCACTAACCCTATTTATGACATGAGATTCTTCCAGGGCAAACCATTAGATGATTTTGGAATGACTGATGAAGATCAGCAATTATATACTGATGCGGTTAGTGGAATAACTGATGCGGGGGGTCCAGAATTAAGTCCTCAGCCACTAGATTAAAAGAGTTACAATTAATTAAAGCTAAAGCACCTCTCTATAATCGTTTACAGATTTATAATAATAACTTGATTGATAAGAAATTGAATCTGGCCTATGACTATCATGAGGCCCTCGATGATTCCAAATATGATAGTTTCTCAAAAGAAGTAGTATATACTAATATTTATAATATTAACAGCCCACAAACAGTTAAAGACTTTAAAAGACTCATTAAAAGCCCATTAACAAGTAATGAATCTGTTTATAAACATTTAACCAGAATCAGTGCAGATAATGTGACAAAGATTATCAGTGAAAAAGAAACTGAGAGAGTATTGAAGAATCTTGAATATGTAGAAAAATCATTGAATCAGGCCCAATTTGATATAACTAAATATAATGCTCAAACCAGCAAATTAAGCAGTACAGTATCACGTCAATCTATCCTGGAGCGATCATTGACTGATGGTAAAATGTATAATGGCCGTGAATTAAGTTATAAAGAATTAAATAACCTTTCTAAGGATCTTGAGAAATATAAACAAACCAGTATAGAAGACCAGCTCTGGAAGGATGTTAATACTGAAGCAGCCGCTAACGGGCTGGACCCGATTAAAACTCATAAAGTTTGGATATGGTCCACCTTAGAGAAAACACGACACATGGAAATGGATGAACAAACCGTTGAGATTAATGATATGTTCGATGTTGTGAATGAAGTTACAGGTGATGCTGACCAGTTACGATTTCCTAGAGATATAGAGAACGATGCGAATGGTTGTAGTAATATCTGTAATTGTGAATGTGATGTTGAATATGTTAAATTATAATTAATTCTTTTTACTTTTTTTATTTTATTTTTAATTTTAATTTTAATTTTTAATCCATCTTTGGAGGTGGTTTTATTGTAGATTATGATACTAAAAAAGACGCACTCTATATAGAATGCGTAGTCCTGGCAAATGCTGAAACAGACCCTGAACTATATAAAGATAGTCAAGGGGATACCTGGGACCCTAAGACAATTAAACAAGTCTTTACATCTGAAGCTAATCAAAGTGACCATGATCTATTCCATGAGAAAGAAAAAGTGGAAGGAGTTACAGCAATAAGCAATTACATTTCTACTCAGGATAAAACCATTGGAGGCCGAACAGTCCCGTCTGGATCATGGATTAAAGAATTGATGATAACCAATCCCGATATTATTGAGATGGTTAAATCGAATGAAGTCAACGGAGTATCACCTAATTTCCGGTTACACGAAAATAGTACCTGTTTAAAAGAGTTAAGAGGCATTGATGGTAATCTTTTTTTTAATAAAGACATTGAGAATAAGGAATGCATGAAACCCGTTTATTTATCACTGGTTGATGAGCCAGCTAATGAATATGGACTGGAAGTGTTTTCCTATGATAAGTATCTTGAAAAAACTAAAAACCCTAAAATTGGAGGCAGAAATATGGCAAATAAATTTAAAGAAATGTTGAAAGGATTTGGTGAATCTATCGTGAATTATGCAGATGAACTAGATGAACCACAAGAATCAGAAAAAATTGAATTAAGTAAAGCAGAAGACCCAAGTGAATCACCAGAGGAATCAGTTCCTGAAGAATCAGAAGAAAAACCTGAAGAGGAAGGTCTTGAAATCGAGAAAGTGATTGAGGAATTGAATCTTAAAATAGATGATTTAACTAAACGACTTGAAGCATTAGAAAATTCAGAACCTGAAGAATCAGAACCTGAAGAGAAATCAGCAAAAACTGAAGAGGCCCCTGCTGAAGCCCAGAAGAGTAAACAACCTAAAATTAAAATTAACGAGTCCAAATTAGATGGTGTGGAACTTGAAAAACAAAGCACCGATAAGGTTAATCATCTTGGTTTCCCTATAAAAACGACTAAAGAATTAGCCAAGAGCAGAAACTCATTCAATTTCTAAGATAAATAATTAATAAGAGGTGTATTTAATATGAACGATTTAGCATCAAAATTTGGAAGCACAGAAGATTTTAACGAACTAGTAGGATTACTACAAAAAGAAATGCAGAAAACCGCATACCCACAATCCACCACTACCACTGCAGATATAATCGAAATAGATTATGATGCAGAGATACAAAAAAGAGAAGTTACTGAATCCCCATTCCTTGCATTCTTAGAAGCTAAAGGAAGGGTAAAAACCAGTTCTAGTGCTGTAATAGGTTGGAGGGAGAAAACTAATGCTAATGCATCTTCATTCATAGCAGAGCTAGGTCCTATTTCTGAGTATGGTGGGAAAGCCTGGGAGAAAAAAACTGAGAATATGAAGACAATCATATACCCAATTTCAGCTTCCATAATGGCCCAAATGGGTAATCAAGCTATTGATCTTGTAGATGATGACAGACAAGACGGATACCTTGACATATCTTCAAGAAAAGATAAAGCATTCTTGCTCGGAGACACTGATGTAGATGCGAACAGTTTTAATGGAATTAATAAACTTGCAGAAACCAAAGATGATATTGATGGTGAGCCAATCACTATGGATATTGTTGATGATATGATTGATGCAGTTATTGCTAAAGGCGGTAACCCTGATGGTATTGTTACTACTGCTAGGGTTGCAAGACAGTTAACCCGTGAACAGCAGCTGGAAAACTTACACATTGATAAAGTGGAATTTGTGCCTGGTGGATGGGTAAGAAGTTATTACACTCCTAATGGTGAAATACCTCTTATACCTGACCGTAACCTTGTCACATTTGATCAAGATGGTGCTGTTGATGCCACTAGTGAGGATATCCTCGCGGTTGTAGATTCTAGTGCTGTTATTAATAAGAACCTATTACCTGTTAGTGAATTCCCATTAGCTATGACTAAATTAACTAATGATTCTGTACTGGCCACATTCACTTCATTTGGTATAATGGGTCCTCAAAAATTAGGAGTAGTTCAAGGTATCGGAAACGGTACCTAAATAACATTATTTTCTTTTTAAACATAAAAAGGGGGCCATATCATGACTGATACACCATCAAATATCAGTAAACCCCAATTCTCTTCCAGTATCGCTAATAAAATCCTAATTGAACTAGATGGATGGCAATTAACAGAAGAAACTACTGATAGTATCCTTGTGGATGACAATGAAGAATTAAATATTTACATTGATACTGAAGATCCTGATGAATTGAAAAATATTAGCACGAATCATCAGGTTAATGTAGAGGAAGTAGAACGTTTTTACAACACTGCTTTTGATGAAGCATTAACACATACTAACAGATTAGATATAAACGACTTAGACGACATACTCATCGAAATATTCATGCTAGGAGTGTACAGGTTAGCTGCAAGCAACCTCTGGAATAAATATAATGTCCAAATTAATAATGACGCCATGGAAGGCACATATGTTGTCAGCCAAGGCGGGCGATTATATAAAAAAGCATGCAATCTCCTGGATAAATTTGTTAGAACAAATTTTGTTGGCCTACATTCTCTCATGAAATAAATAATATTCTTTTTTTTGTTGTTGGTGTTAATAGATGGCCGATATAATACCTGGAACTGGTACAAAAGTAACAGTTACACATGACCCTAGCGGCTTAGATGACATAATCAACGCCATACAAGGAGATAATATATTATCACAAGTATTAGCCCCCGCGGTTGATCAATTAAACCATGATAAAAAAGCACTTGAAACAGCATCAACTAACCTTGCAAACAGTGTCGCTGAACGAATCAAATCATATCAAGAACAATTCATCAGCATGAACCAATCCATCGTGACAGGTAATATGCATGATACTATTTTTGTAGATCCACAAGGCAATGGTGAAGCAGAAGTGGGAGCCACGGCCTTATCAGATGATGGGTTTCCCTATCCAGTGGTGGTTGAAAAAGGGTCAAGACCACACCGAATAGAAGGTAATCCTCTGCTTGCTTTTAATTGGCCTGCTCAAGGTGTTTTTGTTATCACTCATTCTGTGGAACATCCTGGTACTAGTCCTAACCCTTTTGTTGAGCCTTCATTGGAATATATCAGTCGTGACTTAGAGGAACTTGTTACTGTTGAAGTTGTAACAAACTTAGGAGAATAAATCATGTCAGATGATCAGGGATATGATACCTCACTTACAAGTGATGTGTTAATCTATAATGCCCTTATAAACGCAAAAAAGGATAATAATTTACTTAAACAGTTCAAGATTGATTATCCATATGAAAATGCACTCGCTGAAGAATCTAACACTATTTTTGTTGCTACTGTCAGTGATGAACTTGTTAAAAAAACAATGAACAGTGAACATTACAATGCACTTACTGAGATCTTTGTTAAAACAAAGAAAACGGATTATAAAGAAGCTTCTTTGATTCTACGGACGGTTATAAAAGTTATTAAACATGTTCTACGTGAAGATGAGTTTCTTGAAATGTATAAACCAGTTTTCCGTAAAAGTGCGAGTAATTATGGTAGTAAATTTGCTTTGAAAGGAAGGAACCTTTTGGTCCAGACTAAGGAACGGGATTTGTTTGATGTTGAGGACCTGGAGATTGAAAAGGTTTGTGAGATAATCACTGAACAATGAGGGGAGGAGGATTGGATAATATGCCAGAAGATCAGGAAGAAACTCAACCAATAGAAGAAAACGTGGAAGAGGAAGAAGAGACTAGTGAACCTGTTTTTAACATTGAAGATGAATTACAGAAAGAAAAGCGATACCTACGGAAAGGATTCCCACGATTCATAACTAAAAACGGGTATGATGTCGATACAAAACGAAAATACAATATATACATGAAAAAATATAAGGAGGCCTAATTATGGGTGATTTAAACGAACCAAGCATCACAGTAACAGATGTAGAAAACATAGTAAGCCGTGGTGGAGGAATGGCCGGAGTAGTAGTAGTAATAGGCGCATTCAACACCGTTAATACTAATATTGCTAGTTACACTAATTTAAGAACGGCTTTAGTAGATCTCGGAGGAAATGATGAAGAAGTTCCAGATGAGGCATTAGGATACCATGCTTTGCCTTACCTTTTCATGCAACAAAAAGGAAGCCTAGGGATTGAAGAATTAATAGTAGTTAATGTTACCTCTGAAGGTACAGAGGGGGCAATGGATTATACTTTAAATGCTGATAAACTTGCTGATGCACTTGCCCTACTTAAAGACGAACACTTTAATATATTATTCGTCGCTGGTGAGTTAGATGATACCTTATTAGCTAATATTAAAGAACTAAGAGATGACATGTATAAAAACCAGTTACCATGGGGACTTATAGCTCCTGTTACTTTTGCAACTGCTGAAGATATTCTGGAGATTAAAGAATTATTCCAAACTGGTGGAGCATATAAACTCATCACAACCCCGAAACAATTAAAAGGCGACAGTGAACCTCTTAGTTTGGTTAATACAGCAGCGTTTGATGTAGCATATACTGCGGGCCAATTAGTCAACACATCCGAAACCGGTAAAATAATACCTGGTGTAACTGGTGTAGCGACTAAAGAAGAGTTCTCAACATTATATGAGGACATCCTATCTGGAGGCTTGCATTCACAGAAAATAATCAATCGCAGACTCGGACAATTAATAACAAATAATATCATGACTCCAACTGGCCGGGATATGGCTCTGGAAAGGGTTAAAGATTATATCGTTGGTGACTTGGCCCTTAGGGATATTTTCAGTAAACCCAACATCACCGCGACTTATGATTATATTAAAGGAATGTTCGCTGTCCGGAAACAAAGGTATCAGGATCTTGGTCTTATCCATGATATGAATTATGTGATCACATCATGTGATACGAAATGTGTTAAAGCTGAATTAGATTTGAGCATACCTGATATTATCACTCAAGTGAAGCTTTTTGTTAAAGTCACTCCTTATAGTGTTGAAATAAATTCACAAGCAGAAGGCGTAGTTGTTTTGGAGGAAGTATAATGATAAGCTTAAAGGAAGGCAGCATATTAATTGATGATATAACATTGAAATATGCGGATAAAGCAACAATAAAAAGAGATAAATCAGTTAAAACACGTAACACGCTGAGCGGGACATTAAACACCAGTGGATATGTGACTGGTGGAACCATCTCTGTAAGCACTATAATCTTGCCAAGCACCCTCCAGGAAGTAAACCGTTTAGAACAGATCCTTGATAGTGGCCATATTGAACAGGTTAAAGTCACAGGTACAGCGTATCTTAAAGATGGTACTCCATATAAACGAACTATTACTGGTTTAAGAGCAAACCTAACTACTGATGATGAGGAATGGAATCCAGAGGATGGGATTATTGCTTCTCTTGATTTTAAGGTGGATATTATCCAGAAAGAAAATGAAGCCTAAAAACATTTTCTCAAATATTTTATTATATTTTTCTTTACGAATAATAAACGTGTTACGGAGGATTATCCCATATGACAGAAGCTGAAAAACAAGCAAAAGAGAAATCATTATCCCTTGAAGACCTAATCGCTGAAACAGAACAGAAAATAACGAATAACAACTATGAAAAAGACACCTATATAGATTACCATGGCGCCCGATTAGAATTCAGGATGAAGATAATATCTCAAGCAGCATTTGAAAAAACCAGTAAACTCATAAAAAAAGGGGATGCTCAATCTAATCGTCAAATACTTGAAGGATACTTGATTGATAAAGGAACAGGTAAACCATTCACCAGTGACCAAATTAAAAAATTATTTACTGGTGGACTCGTGGGTGCTTTGGCTATTAAGATAATGGAAGAATCTGATTTCAACTTGGATGAAGTAAAACAGAGGCAAGTCCGGAACTTTCCTAAATGAAGTTCTGAATTATGAAAAAGGGTCATTGGGACATATAACTCGAATGGTTGATTCTGGAATATTGACTCTGAGTTTAAAAGATTATAATGAATTAACAAGATTTCAGATTATTGCTTTTGATGTTATAGGGCAAGAGATAATTAAATGGAGATCTGGAAAGAAGGGAATATTAACTATATAGGAGTGGTTATAATGGCATTATTACATACGTTACAGGAAATGAAGAAATGTTTAAGGAAAAAAGCAGCTATCGTATTACATGAAGAACTTGCAGCTTTAGATAGTAGAGTAACTGATGTGGCTGCAGGAGTCCCTGAAGATGGGAGCGTCACCGCTGCTAAGTTAGCTGCTGATGCAGTTGAAGAAGCAAAGATTAAGAATGGTGCAGTAGTTGAAGGTAAGCTTGGAACAGGAGCAGTAACTGCTGGTAAAATAGGCACTGGTGCTGTGACCACTATTAAGATAAATGATGGTGCTGTGACTCCAGCCAAATTATTTGATAATTATATTGATTCTGCAGGAGTAACTACGGTTGCACTTACAGCCGCTATTGCAGACCCTGCTACACTTGTAGATGGAACTTGTTATCTAATTAAAGACACTGAGGATTCAAATAAGATTAAACCTGTTTGGGTTGCTGGAAGTGCCTTTAGTATTGGTGCAGCTTTAACTGCAGCTGTTTAATTATATTTTATTTTACTATTTTTTAAAGGAGCTGTAATTTATGGTGAAAGCACTAGGTAAAACTGCTATTTTGAATAGGGTTTTTAATAGAGATACTGATGCTCTAAAAATGGAAATGGCAGATGGGAATGGAGTTAAATATAAATTAACAACTAAAGATTTAATTGCATCTGATTTAACAAGTGATGATTATACTTTTAATCCAACTGTGGATGCCATTGAGGTACTGAATAAAGGAACTACTGATTTAACAATAACTATTCAAACATTAGATTTTACTATTGAACCTGATGAGGTTAGGATATTATCCTTACCTGCTAAGATTGGATTGGTATCATTTAGTGCTGGTGCTGTGTTCCGTATGAATGGATTGAACCGAGGATAATCACATGAAAATTGTGAGTATATTTTGGTTATTTTTTGTTTTTTCCTTTTTTTTATTATTATATTATTCTAATAATCCTTTTTTCATGATTGGAATGCTAGTTGGTGTTATAATAGGGATTGATGTTCAAATACTTGAAGGATTAAAAGGAAGTGGTTAATAATGGTTACTAAAACAGCTACTGGGAATACTTGGAGTGATGCGGGTCATTGGTCACCTAGTGGTGTTCCTGCTAATGGGGATGCAGTAATTATTCCTTCAGAAATAGATATGACATTAGATGTGGACCAATCCGGTTTTGCAAATGGATTATTATCACTTCAAATTGATGGAATACTCAGATTTAAGGTAGATAGTATCACAGCTTTAAAGATGAATGGAAATGTTACTGGATCAGGCAGTCTTTATGTAGGTAATAGTGAAGCAGATCCAATTCAAAGGCCACCTAGTGGAAGTGAAAGCAGGTGCCAATTAATATTCAATTCCACAGCAACGATTAATGTTCCAACTATTCGGATGTATGGTTGGTATCCAGAAAGGGAATATAGTCAATTAGATGCTGATGCTGCACTTAACGCTACTACAATCGTTCTTAAAGAAGACCTTGGATTACAAGCAGGAGATAAGATTGGTATTGGTTCTGGAACAGAAATTAATGCCACAGTTGAATCAAATGTTGGAATTTATACAGTTCAAGCATATGATTCTAATACTAAAACAATTACTTTGAGTGGAGGGCTACAAACTGCAAGATTAACGAATGATTATATTTGTTATCTTTCAAGACCAATTAAAATAAGCCGAACAAGTGGAAATAATGCATTCATCACTGCAAATATAACTAATTTAATTAATATAACTGGGGTTTGTGTATCTAATGGAGGACTATATCAAAAATTAGATATTACAACGACTGATAATTGGGATACTCGAATAATTGCACAACATTGTAGTACATTAACAAGACAATTATTTTATTATGGAAATGGAATGATTGCAAAAGATTGTAATAGTGTTGCTAAAAACTATGGGATGGTATCAGCATCTGTGGATAGTTTAATTGAAAGATGTATTGGAATAAATAACACTATGGTTTATGGATGTGGTTATTCAACAATTGTAAAAAATTCAGTAACTCAGAATGGAGCATATATTCCTACTTGTACAGTAATAAATAGTATAATTCTTAATTGTGCTGGAATTTATACAACCGTTCTTGGTAGGGCCAACAATTTAATAGTACATTTAGATTCAAGTTTAGTTCTTAGACCTGATTTTTGTTCAAAAGGAGAATTATATAACTCTACAATAAAATCTGGTTCAAAGTTATTAAATAATGAAGTTATAAAATTTGATAATTGTATTTTTGAAGATAATGTAACAATTTTATATCAAAAAAATTACGCTTGGATGTCTCCTTCAGAATCTTTTAATCATAACCAAATCCCTGGAAACTATAAAGCTTGGATGCGTGGTGGCCGAATAATCACAGAGGATAATAAACTAAAATTCATCTGTGAATCCAATGATTATCCAGTATTCAGGGATTATCCAATACTAGCTCCAGCTAATAGAGTAGCTAAATTCTTAATTGGTTTAACCAAAGACACAGCTGGAATCAGCACTAAATTACAAATCATCGACCCATCAAATGACCCATTAATAGACACCACTGCAACACCACTTGCAGAATCAACAGCACAAGACACTACAGATAATCAACAAATCGGGGTAGCATACAAATCATCTACACCAAGACAACTTATTCTAAGAATACTCTGCCAAAATAGTTCTGGTGAGGTACTAGTTGATACTACTAGGATTGATCAAAGTTTGGCTAAAAAGATAACTTCGTTAAATTGAACTATAACGCAGTAGAAAAAAATTAAAAATATTATTATTTTTTTTTAGTTTATTTGTTCCATTGTTCAATAATATCTGTAAATGCTCCTTGAACACTTAAACCACGAGGATTATTTAATGTAATCTCAGAACTCGTCCCACTTTGAGCATTTCCATACATAGCATAAGTTACACCATCCTTAACAAAATAAAACTCCAAACCTTTAGAATTCACATCTTGAACAAGATAACCACTAATACCTGCTAAAGTAGTTTTTTTACCAATCAATGCCCCATTATTAATGTTTTTAATTGTTTGAGTATATGCTTTAGGATCTATATCCCTCATAAATTCTATGTCAGTAACTGAAGCAGTATCTTCGATGAAGAAAGAATCTTTTTCACTATTATCAGGATTTGCAAAAAGAGAAGCGTTTAAAGTACAATTCTGAGTATCTAATATATCTGTATTTATAGTACCAGATTCACTTGTACATCCACTTACCAAGATTACACTCGCTATTGTAAATAGTATCAATATCATTAATCTTTTTCTCATTCATTATCCTCCATTAATAATTTGTTTTTGTTTAATATATTACTCATACTATTATTTATCATTTTTTATCCATTTTAAGGGAGCGTTTACCCCAAAATGAGCGACAACCAATATAATATACAAATCGGAACCGAAGCCGACTCATCCAGCGTCGAGGAATTAGCAGCTAAAATTCAAGAAGCAACCGGCAACGCTGAAGAACTATCAAATAGTTTAAGTGGAGCAAGTGATGCTGCAGAAACTATGTCTTATACACTCAGCAATAGTGATGGGGAGGTATTTGAATTCGTTGCTGGTGCAGCAGATAATGCAGCAGATAGTTTAGAAGGAGTGGGTGACGCTGCCAATAATGCTGGCGCTGGAGTAAACGGAATATCACCAGAACCTATACAAGAAACAAGCGACGCAAGCAAAGAAGCACAAGACGGACTAGAAGGAAGTGCAGACGCAGCCGACCTCATGGGGGGGGCATTAGCCGTAATAGCAGGACTAGGTGCAGCAGACGTAATGTATGAATTAGCAGACGCAGCAGGATCATACGAAAACTCATGGGACCGTATAGCACTAACCACCGGAAACTCCGTAAACAACATGGCACAAGTATCAGCCCAATGGACACCCGCCATAAAAGAGATGAGTGAAGCAACCGGAAGAAGTGCAGGAGACATACGGAACCATATAGCCGAAATGAGCCTCGCCGGAATGAGTGACACCAACAACATCATAAATAGTTTCAAAGCAGTGGCAGCAGCAAGTAAAATCACAGGTCGTAGTGTAGGTGAAGTAGACGCTGCATTCAAAAGAATAGTAACATCAGGGAAAGTAAACGCAAGAACCCTTGAACGTTTAGGTATAAGTCAAAAAGCCGTGTTTGATGAAACAGGATGGAGTGTTGAAGAATTAAGGGATAAATTCGATGGCATGACCGCGGACCAGAGAGCTGCTATGCTAGTGCAGATAATGGGTGCGGAGAAAGCCAAAGACGCGAATGAAGCATTCAAAGACTCATGGGACGGGGTGAAAACACAAGCCGAGAAAGCATGGGGATACCTTGAAAGAGTAGTAGGGGAAGCTGTTCTACCAGTGATGATTCCTGCAATAGAAGCCGTTACTTATGCAGTAGGGGAATTAGCAGAATGGTTTACATCATTACCCGGACCTGTTAAACTAGTTATAGGAGGTGCAATAGTACTTGTCGGGGCATTAACAATATTATTTGCAACAATAACTAGTGTTAAATTAGCATTAGGGTTACTGAATATCATGAGTACGTTATCCGCTATTAAAACGGGTATTTCAACAGCCGCAACCATTGCATTAACAGTCGCTAAAGGAGCATGGGCAGTTGTTACAGGGATAGTTACGGCTGCACAATGGGCACTTAATATAGCTATGAGTGCAAACCCTATAGGGATAATCATAATTGCCATAATTGCTTTAATCGCAGTACTAGGTTATCTTTACTACAATAACGAAACAGTAAGAAACGGTATAAACTGGTTATGGGATAGCCTTAAAGGTTTAGGAGACTATATCGCAGGGGGCCTCGTGGCTGCCTGGGGAATCATGATAAGCCCCATTTCCTCTGTTGTTGATGCCCTGAAAATGATTTATTGTATCATAGTTGGTTGTAGTCCTGGTATAATCCCGGCCCTCATGATGTTACCTGGAGCATTCATAAGTACTCTTGGAGCAATTCCAAGCATCGTATTAGGATTCGTGGTTTCTGTGGTATCAGCACTAGCCCAAGTAATAATCATAGTGGTCATGTTTGGAATAAGTTTCCATCTAAAAATAATCCATATCTTCCTGGGAGTTGTGAATAAAGCAAGAGCATATATCAGCCAGTTACCAGGCATTGTTTGGAATGAAATGATCAATATTGGTAAAAAGATTGCTAGTGCAGCCGGTTATATATTTGGTCAAGTACAGGCTGTTTTTGGTAATATTGTGAACTGGGCCATGAAAGCATTGGGGATTGCAAGCCCTGGGCATATAGCACGGGCCGTGTTTGGTGAAATGGATTATCTTGTAGCAGGAATCACTGATGCTCAAGGTTATGCAAATGTAGCAGCATCTGGCCTGGGTGATGCCATACTTGATGGTTTTGGAAGCCCCACGTTAAGTGTTGGAACAAATATTACTCCTGGTACTGCTAGTCTTGGTTATGATGCAACAAAAATTAATGATACTTTAACACTGAATAGTGAGGACCCATCCAGACAAAAAATAATTCAATATAATACTATTAATCAAGAAGGCATCATGGGCCCTAAACAGGCAGCAGAATTTATTGTTAAATCTGTTATTGAACAATTAGAACAGGAGAACCTGATCACAGGTAAGAGTGGTTAAATTATGGCACTGGACACTAACCTATTACTAAGAAAAGATGGCTTGAAATATACTCAGATTGTGCTTGGTGGAATGGATATTGATGCTATTGAGGAGAGTATTAAAGAAGTTAATGCTATGGAACATTCCACAAATCCACATATAGGAGTAAACGCAAGTGACACCGTATTCATAACACAATACGGACGTAAATTAAGCTTTAAATCAGTAGTACACGAAATAGAATCAAGTAATAGTGGCCAAGGGCATCGTATACAAGACTATCAGAATCTCTTTGATATACATAAAAAGGCCTCTGCGTACCTTGTCAGTAACTCATATGCCTCATATAATGGTAAATACATTATAACAAAGTTTGATAAAGAAGAAGAAGCTGGTGGAAGCTTTGTTATTGACTGGGAATTACAAGAAATAATCACGGCGCCCGTGACTAGTAAAACTTTCCGTGTTTGGGGTAAAGCACCATCAGCAACCACCACAACCACTACTACTAAGAAAGTCACCGTTCCAGCGAATACCAAAACCCTATTAACTAAATGCCCCACTATGAGCCGGAAAAAACTTGGAACTAAAATGGGGGTATCATGTGTTAAAAGATTACAAACCTTCCTAAAATCCGGGGGGTATTTCCTTAAATATAAAAGTAATGGTAATTTCGGTAAATTCACAGAAGCAGAGCTTAAAAAAGCACAAAGGAAACGTAAACTACCACAGACAGGGGTATGGGATAAGAAGACAATCGCGTTTTATAAAAAATTATATAAACTCTAAAGGAGATTCTTCTGATGGTTTCACAAATATACCATACAAGCACAGTAACCAAAAGTAGCGCTGGGTTCCAGTCAATCCCCTATAGTAATGCTAGTATAACTTTTAATAGTAATAAAGCAAGTACAGCTAGTTTTAATTCAATAAAAAAACTTAATGAAGGGGACAAAATCCGTATAATCGGAGACAATCACCGAGAGTTCGGTGGCCAGATTATCAAACAGGGGGCTAAACTAGGGGATGGTGCTTATTCTTATGAATGCATTGATTATACAAGATTATTTTTTGGGGAAACCGTTGCGAATTATAATAAATACACTAGTTATGAAATAATCAAAGCTTTACTTAACACAATAGGTTACAGTACTGCTGGATTAAAACCTACAACAAAAAGACATGGTTCTCTTAAATGGAAAGCTGTGAGCCGATGGGATATAATACAAGAACTAAGGGGCTATGATTACCGATCAGGCCAACTAATCGAATGCTATGTGAACCCCGATGGAACACTAGTTTATCAACCAATGCCACAAACACATGAGGGATATATATTCAAATCAGCATACGATTACAATCAAGATTACGATGCTGGCAACATCATAACCGGTGCATCAACAATCTATGATGATAATAAAGGAAATATCAGTTTCTTAGCATCTTCACAAGACAAGAACATGATGGCCGTTTGGGGCCGTATTATGGACATAGAGGAAGGCTGCTAATATGGTCATATATAAAGGCTATAAAGTAAAAGCAGGTGTCAAATGGACTGTAAGGAAAGATTCAGTCACCATAACATGTTATCCTAAAAAATCAAGTGCCCCTTATAAACTTGCAACCAAATCATGGAAAAACTACTGCCCCTCATGTAAACGAAAAGGATACATGGTAGGATTCGGTACTGGAAGATTAAGTAATGGCCGGGGTAAATTTGGAGTTGAAGGCGGTGTAGGGTGTCTTAAATGCGACTCTGATTTCTGTGGAGTAACCGGGAAAGACACGAAGATAGGTTCTAAAAGAAAAATGACTCCCGCAGGTACTCCGAGTAGTAAAGTTAATGCAAGTAAAGCTAGTGTAGCTGCGGCTAAATGTGAACTTACAACAGCAGAGGCACTTAGTCAAGCTAAAGGAATATTCAACGAATCAAAGACATCCAAATATAAAGGAACATTAAAAGGTCCTATGCTCTCTAAACTGAAACCTGAACAGTACTGTGAATTACAACTTGATAAATTCAAGTCTAATCGAAGATCTATCTATTGGGTGGAAACAGTTAAAATTGATATTGATAATCAGACCATGACTGCTGAATTATTAGAATCCATGCCCAAACCAGGTAGTGATAAATCAAGCACCAGCACCAATAATGTTACCACTACAGCAAGTAATATAGGGATTAAGGCCGGAACAGCAATAGAAAGAACAATAATGCTCAAAGGAAAAGAACTGGGGACTGTTAATAAAATCTATAAATGGTTACGGAATAATGGTGTTGGAAAATGGAACTATGTTTTTTATTATAATCACTGGAAAAACAAAGGAAGCGCATTAAGTAAAGACACAAATGCAATGAAAACGTGTTGGAAACTGAAGAAAGCAAACTGTACTGATTTTGCATGGATATTTTATACAATGTGCCTAGGCATAGGAGTTAAAGTCCGTATCATCCATGGAACAGCAAGATTCACAACCCGTAGCTATGGCCACTTATGGAACACATACGGGGGTAAAATCTATGATTGTTCCAGTAGCACTGTAAGAAAATATAGTCCAGATAAAGTGGTGAAATAAGCATGACCGAGGAAATTTTTGGCATTGATTATAGTAGTAATGGAGAATTAACTTCATCTGGTGACCTGATGCTCATTGAGGGATTGGATAATGCCAAACAGGCAATACGCAACCGATTATTAACCAGGATAATAATTTATGATTATCTCGATAGTTATGGTTGTGATCTTGATAAAGTTGTAGGTGAACCTACAAATAACACAACTCTACAATTACTTAATTTAATACTCAAAGATTCATTAAACCTTGAACCACGAGTAAAACAAGTTTTAAAGCTTGATTGTTTTTTGGAAGGTAAAAAAATCATCTCGGAAATGAATCTATTACTTGTTGATGATACGATTATTGCTTTAGATATAGAAACAGGGATTGGAGGATTATTATAATGTATGAGGATTTATATTTCACAAAACCAACAGGAGAACTAGTTAATCTTTCGGATATAGTAAATGATCTCTTAGAGATGCAAGCACAAGCACAATACCAGGGATTAAATAAAGTAACTGATTACACTCCTGGATCACAAGCATACCATGCATTATACCAACAAGCATTAATCATTTTTGAACAGTTACAAAGCATTAATGAATCTGAATTCAATATTCTACCATTTAATATGCGTGGCGAATACTTGGATTATACTGGTAACAGTATAGGAGTACACCGTGAAGCTGCAACAAATAGTACGGGTATGGTCGTGATTGGTCTAGATAATGATGCTGAAGAAGATATACCCCTCACAGAAGGCAGTATTGTTTCAACACAAGATGCTATAACATTCTTACTCGATGAAGACACCATGATAGAAAAGGATACATCAACCACAACTGTTAAAGTAGTTTGCAGTCTTTCTGGAACAGTAGGTAATGTTAACGCTAACACGATAACTGAGATGATAACCAAATATAATTATGATTTCATAATCACTAACCCAAACGGATTCACTGATGGTCAGGACGAGGAAGAAGACGAAGCATACCTTGAAAGAATAATAGCAGCACCAGATAATTACCCTCCAGGAAGTAAAGGATGGTATGAATCAACTGCTAACAGTATAGCGAATGTTCATGACAGTTACTTTATTAACCAGCCCAGTGAACTGGCCGCAACTGTCGAACTTGTAATCAATTGTAATGATAAAACAACAGTATCTACTACAATATCCGAATTAACAGAGCATTTTAATAAGGACAAATATAATATTGGAGGCATCCACTTAATTTTAACCCCTGCAACAGAAATAGAAGTCTTCACCACAAATGAAATAAACATACTCCTTGCTCCAAATTACAATTTTGAATCAGTGAAAAACGAAGTAATTAATGTTGTCACAAATTATTTCAATGGACGTAATTCAGGACAAGAATATGATACTAATTGCCTAAAATTCCTGATTGGAAATGTGGAAGGAATAGCAGCTGTAACTATCACCTCTCCTGAAAACATAGAATGTAGTGTATATGAAGTATTCACAACTGATTTTACAACATTACCTGCTAGAATCACTGAGGTGGTGATCTAAAATGTCATATGATGACTCAAGCCTACGCGGGGATGAAATCTGCCTCAACATGGATGAAACAAACAATTTCATGAACCCCATATCTCCCATGGGATGGTTTTTCTATAACCTATATAAAGGATTTGATCTGATTGATGAAGAGATAGACTTATCCATCAATAATCGTGTCTTGGAAAGTGCAGAGGGATTATATCTTGATATTAATTGGGGTAAAAAATATAATATAAAAAGGAACGGCTTAACGGATGAAATATACCGTAAAATCTTATTAGCTGCTAGTAATGAAACATTAACCGTTTATGGTATAAGAAATACTTTATCAAAGATATTCGGTTGCGAATATGAGGAAATAATCGTAAGCGCAGATTATGGAGATGTTATAAGATCAACAGACAACCTCACAAGTAATGCATATGATACTGTGCCAGATTATTCCACAAATCCCGAGGACATAACAAAATTTGTAACAGATAGAATGAGAGGATCTGCTGGAAGAATATTAGTTAAATATCCGCAGGGACTAAATACCGAAATTGATGAAAATACCACTCTCATTGATTTAATCAGCCCCTACATTGGACTGGTTAGTATCACCTATGAAGAATACATGAAATAATGGGGGATTGGTGGTTATGGTTGATATAGATCCTATAAGATTAGAATTAGCACTTAAAAACAGCATGGCTGAAGAATTCTGGGAAAAAATTAATTTTGAAAAAGTAATCAACAATTCCAGCATCATCAATGATAACACGGCCATACTTGTTAAATATCCTTATTTTTATTTTATTTTTGATATAGACACCTATGAATTAATAGAAGGTAAAGGAGACGATACACTTGTTACTGAAGGCGAATTACAGGAGATGGAACCATGTCAGTAGGTGATGTAAATGAATATTACACAGCAGAAGATCCTAACTATGCAGAGAGATTAAACAATCCCAATATACTAACCGATATTTTCACAGTAAAACCAAAAATAACGTTACCAGGGGCATTTAAAACTGGGGAATATCCTGAAACCGAGAATAAGACTAAAGCAGTTTTCAGTATTGTCCAGGTTATAAATAATACTTGTACTAATACTGGTGATGGTTTCACTGCAACAGCAGATAATCAGGAGTTCACATTAAGAGTTTATCCTAATTTCAGCGGGTTTAAGTGGTGGAATAAGGTTACATGGGCTGGAACTGGGACTATCACTTGTTTGATGAAAGACAGTGAAACAGGAACAACCCTGATACCAAGTATTAGTAGTGGGGCTGATTTGAATAGTTATAATATTGAGCATAAGCCTGTAGATATTATATTCACATTACAGAATACTGCTAGAGTTACTGACATAACACTGGAATATCAGAACCAACCACGATTATCTGAAACTGAATGGAGTATACCTAAAAATAATATAACCGGCTTAAACAGTGCACTCGATGCTAAAGCTGATAAAACAAGCGTGGATGCAATATTTGATATAATGTATCCAGTAGGTATCATCCTTGAATTTGACAGGGATACTAATCCTAATACAATTAGTGGATGGAAAGGTACCTGGACACAGATCAAGGATAAATTCACATTAGCTGCAGGGGATGTTTATAATGTAGGAGAAACCGGTGGAAGCGCAACACACGTATTATCTGAAGCTGAAATGCCAACTCACAAGCACAATGTAGCAACAACTAGTAGTGGGGGGAATACAACTGGTAGTGGTGGTTCACATTCACATGGGCTTAAATATTCGATGACAGGAGCATCAGGAACAGCAAGACCAATACCAAATACAGTATCGCCTGATTCTACAAGTTCTAGTGCTATTATGACAACAGAACCTAATCACAATCACAGTACACCAAATCACAATCACACTATCACAGAATCAAATAAAGGGTCAAGTTCCGCACATAATAACCTCCCTCCTTATTTGGTTGTCTCGAAATGGGTTAGAACAGCATAAAACGGGGTGATGATTATAATGAGTACACTATTATCAGACACTATCGGAGTTACTGTAAAAGATGTTAACAAAACAGTAGGAAATGAATATGCCCGGGTTACAAAGATTAATACTAACGGAACTGTTAATTTAAAACCTGAATCAGATAACCCTGAATCAGATGATTTAGTTAATATCCCAGTCCTTGTAAATCTGGCTCTAGAAGAAGATGATAAGGTACTCTTATCTTACCTGGATAATGATCCTAATTATCCTGTCGTTATAGGAATGCAAAACCCTAAAACGGTATCTGGAGGCGTGGATGGCCGGGGAATTATTAGTATTGATAAGGTTGAAACTGATGAATTTGTTGATATATACAGAATAACCTATGATAAGATCCCTATTTATTCTTATTTCCAGGTCCCCAATGCTGATAAACTGGTAGGGTTAGCTAATTTGTTAATCAGTAAAGGCATACTCACTCAGGAAGAGGTTAACAATTTATAATAGTTTTATTTTATTTTTTACTTATTTTTTTTATTAATTGCCTGTGTAGCATAGCCTGGCTTAATGCGTGAGGTTTGTAACTTTAAGACCGGGGGTTCAAATCCCTCCTCAGGCTTTTAAATATTAACTTATTTTTCCATGTATTCATGAGCATCCACCTTGGTGGCTTTTGGAGGATAAACTAAAAATTATTGGATGACTAAAAAAACACTATTTATTAACATTATTATTGCTATCGCAATCAAAATCTGCTCCAAGGGCCACCAATTTATCCTTATTTTTTTCTTACTTATCACAAGTTGTGACAATTTGTCACAGGTTCCATAATTGTATTTTTGGAGGTGTTATTATTTGACTTGGTTTGAGATTTTCTGTATTTTAGTGATATTAGTAATTTTATTATTTTTGTTTCGAATTGTGATTTTTAGTGTGAATGGATACTAGTGGAGTTGATAAGATGGATGATGAGGATCCTGCTTTGGGAATGAAGGTTCGGATATTGTTTTTGATTACGGTTATTGTACTCGTGGTTGGTAGTGTAAGCCCTGCGATGGTTAATAAAACAGAGGATGTTAAAACAGTTTCAAATATCAGTGTTGGTGCTAAAAACATGTTAATAAATAAGGGAGTGCCACGATTCGATGTTATTAGTGGGTATTTTAAACCATCAGTCAAAGGAACAGGTTACTCATATAATTGGCATTATAAAACATGGATTAACCAGTGCCCATATTGTGGCCATAAACTATTAAAGAATCCTAAAGGAGTACCGGAGTCTGAATTAACCTGTTCAAAGTGTGATGCGGACTATGATGGGTGCAGTGGTTATGTTAAAAACGGAAGGAAAAATAAAAGATTAAGGAGAGGGTAGTGATGGTTTGTTATGTACGAAATGGTAGTAAAGGAGTAATTGTTAAAGCGGTTCAAGTTAAACTAAACAGTTTAGGATATTATAAAGGCAAGATTGATAGTAGCAGCGGCCCTGTGACAGTACAGGCTATAAAGAATTATCAAAAAAATAAAAGATTAGTAGTGGATGGTTGTGTTGGTCCTATAACTTGGAAATCACTATTTGGTGTTGATTATCCCAATACAGTTAAAAAAACAGCTACTGGAACTACAAAAGTATTAAACTTAGCTTATATTGAACAGCCCGATATTGTTACCTGTGGATGTGTCACGGGGAACAGGTTACTGAAGAATCTTGGTGTGGATGTCAGTGTGGAAAGACTGCGAACATTAATGAAAACAAAACCATATTCTGCAAGTAGTCCTGGGACCACACCTGATAACTTCAAAAATGGTATTATTGCAGCTGCAAAAGAAAAAGGAAAAATTGTTAAATTCACAGCTGTAAACTTGGAAAGCATAAAACAAATCAAAAATTACATCGATAAAGGCTTAGCATTAGGCCTACATGGTGGAACTATTGCATGTATGGATTATAAAAACTATTATGGACACTACATAACCATCATAGGATATGATATGGCTAAAAATATGGTTTGCATACTTGATTCAAGCCGAGGTAAAAAATGGGTTAGTTACACTTGCCTAAAACAGTTCCAGGAAAGAAGAGGAGCAGTTAATGCATTAAAAATAATCGTTGATACTCAGTAATGATGGAAAAACTTAATTTTTTATTTTTTAATCAATAAAAAAATATATCAATTATTAATGTATATTTATTAACATGACATCTAAAGGAAAAATATGGGTTGCTTTAAAAAGTTCAGATCTTGGCGAATTGTTAGAAGATATATCCAAATATGAAGAAGATGGATTCACTACCCATTCTGATAGCTATAATGTGTATATGATTAAAGGTAGTAAAACTATTGGAAGTGGTATGGTTGCAATGCCAGTAGAAACGCAAATAACAATGTATGCCATATTACTTTCTAAAAATAAAGATTAATTATATTTTAAATTTTCTTATTTATTTGGTTGTCATTCGATTATATATTTTTTAATTAATTCTTACAATATATTTCCTGTAGTATTGCAATAATCAACAACTTAATAAATAGTTTAATGTTTATTATTACTTTCATAAAATAAAATTAGTATTAACAAATATATAAAATAGTATGTTAAAAACAAACTAAAAGATAAGGAAAACAGTATGTTCTTATCAGAAGAAGTTCACGCTTTGACGGTTATTCCTGAAAAAGAACAACAAAATGTTATTTTAATGGCTAAGAAATTAAAAGGTAACATTAATATTCCTAAAATTGACCCAGAAGATGAAATAAAAGTTTTGTCTTGCCTATTGGTACATGATTATTTAAGTAAAGCAATGTGTTGGATCAATTATGATGAGATTAAAAATCAGATTAAATGGCCTTTTAATTTTCCGATGTTGATAGATAATAATGAAAATCACTTATCAGATATCCTGGAAGATGTTTTAGATGGTATGGTAATGATGGAAATGGTTGTAAAACAAATCATTGATAATGAAACATTATACAGAATAAACTATGATTATTAAAAGATCTTATTATTTTTCTCGCATTAAATAGTGTTTAATTACTTATTTCTACAAAATTATTTATTATATTAATGTGAAATTCTAAAATAATATTATATAAAAATATAAATGATATTAATTTACATAAAGGAATAAAAATTGATGATAAATGGAAACACACTGGTCAGCATAGGTATTTTTATTGTGATTGCTGGATTTTTCTTAATTTTCATAGGAAGCATATTACAAACAGCTATTTCGGATAATTCTGATAAAAACAGTACCAAAAGTGAAATTAAAACTGGTGGGGTTATTTTAATAGGACCCATTCCCATAATCTTTGGTAATGATAAAAATATGCTTGTTACTGGTGTTATTATGGCTATCATATTAATGGCCATTGCCTACTTTTTGTTTTATCGCCATTAATTTTAATAAATCTATTAATTTGCCAGGTGAAATTAAAAATGAGAATTATATTACTGAGTTCTGGAGAATACGGATTAAGAATTATAAATAATATTGCCACCCATGGATTTGCAGAACATATAGTGGGGATGTATGAATTTCCCGACGACTTACCCGAGTTTCTGGATGATGTGGATGAATATATACCGAAAAACTTACCAGAAGCCGATTTACTCATATCAACTGGCCTATTTGGTGATATAAATCTGGTTATTCCAGAAATCGTTAAAAAAACTGGTGTTAAATCAGTTATAATTCCTATTCACGACCCTAAACAAATTCCTGCAGGTTTACAAAGTGAAATTGAGGGCATGTTAAAAGATACCACATCTATTTTTCCCAAACCATTTTGTTCTCTAGTTGCATCGGGCGATCCATATATTGATGAATTTTCAGCAAAATTTGGAAAACCAAAGATGGAAATTGAAGGAGATACTCTTATAAAAAATGTAAATGTCATTACTGATGCACCATGTGGTTGTACCAATTATATTGCTGAAAAAATAGTTGGTATGCCTTTAGAAGATGCTGAGCTAGAATCGGGCAATAAATTCCACAATTATCCCTGCTTAGCTTCTATGTCTACAGATCCGGTCATAGGTGATACTTACATGCACCTGGCAGGTTATAAAACTAAAGAAGCAGTTAAAAGAGCATTAGGATTTGCCGTAAAAACAGCAGAGGTTGATAAAGAGACCTGTTCTGGTGGTGATGATTGTGATTATCCATGTATGGAAGTATGTCCTAATGTTAAAGCTGGGGATCAAACAATCTTTATTGATGATAATGAAAAAGCAGAAATTGATCCCGCTTCATGTGGTGTATGCGAAATCTGTATTAAAGAATGTCCTAATGGATCCATTGAGGTAATCGAAGAGAATGTACCTGTTAATAAAGATTCTTGATTATATTAATATACACATATTTAAATAAAAATATGGGCCCATATTACTTGAATAATAGATAATTTCAAATAAATAGATAATTTAATCTTATAGAAGTGAAACAATGTGTGGACAAGTGATTTTCATTGGAGGAGGTCCGGGAGATCCGGATCTATTAACTCTCAAAGCTTACAAAGTAATTCAGAATGCAGAAATTATAATATACGCAGGTTCACTGGTCAATAAGGATGTATTGGGCTGTGCACGGGAAGATGCTCAAATATATAATAGCGCTTCTCTTAATCTAGATGAAATTATAGATTTAATGGAAAAAGGAGTATCTGAAGGAAAAACAGTTGCTAGGGTTCATACAGGAGACCCTGCTATATATGGTGCCATTGGTGAGCAAATAAGAGAACTCGATAAAAAAGAGATAAAATATGATATAATTCCCGGCGTCAGCTCACTTTTTGCCACTGCTGCTGCTTTAAAAACTGAATTAACTCTTCCTGAAATTTCTCAAACGGTTATCATCACTCGCCCAGAAGGAAGAACACCAAAACCATCCACAGAACAAATTGCCGATCTGGCCAGACACCATGCCACCATGTGCATATTTTTAGGGGTTCATATGATTGAAGATGTTGTAAAAGATTTATTGAATCATTATTCTCCTGAAACACCAGTGGGTGTAGTACAAAAAGCGTCATGGCCAGAAGAAATAGTAATTAGAGGAACCCTAAATGATATATCTATCAGGGTTAAAGATGCAAGAATAACCAAAACTGCTATGATTGTAGTGGGTCCTGTTTTGGATCCGGGAGATTTCAAGGCTTCAAAGTTATATGATTCTAAATTTACTCATGAATACAGGAGTTCTGATTAATTCAAAGATTTTTAAAATTTTTATTAATTTAATTACTTCAATATTTTTCTTCTTTTAATGGATATTTTTATGCAAAAAGTATGTTTAATTAAAAAACAATTAGTTTAAGATAGTTCCATTTGCCTCGGTTTCTAAAATTATGGGCCATCTCTTTAATCCTTAATCCATTCCCTTCTAAAATAAACATTTCCAAACAATTCTCTTCTTTTAAATGGCTGTGTATTTGAGTATTGATGATATCTTCGTAGTTATGTTTTATCTCAGTTACCTTATCTTCTACTTTTTGACTGTGTATAATAAATAGAACAGCATTAACTATACCATCAATCTCTTTTTCCTGTTTGTTTTCATCAATTAACATTCTGGCTGCGGCCCGGATAACATCTGATCGACCAGAAAATCCCATATCTTCCTTAAGATTATCTAACTCACCCAAAAGTTTTTCATTCAGAGAAATGCTTATGATGGTCATATACCTATTTTTTTTAATAATTACTATTATAGTTTATCATAAAATTTATTAAGAAAAATTTTAAATATTAATAATTATTATAAATAAAAGTATAAAATTTAATAAAAAATAAATAGGTTCTCTAAATAAAAATAATCATAAAATTCACTTAATAAATAATCATTTGTATTCATCAGTTCTTAAGTACTTGATATTTGATTAATAATATCCATATTACAAAAATTCAAGGCTCAGGAGGAATGGGATGGAAAAAGACTTTAAAATTTTGTTTGTTCTGGTGGGCCTTATTTTAATTATTTCTGGATGTTTAATTTTTCTTTCTGCAAAAGACTATTCTGGTCTTTTAAATTTATCCAATGATTCTGAAATTAGTAATTCCAGTCAAAAAATCCTGGTGGTTGCTTCTGTTTTACCTCAAAAAGAATTTGTGGATGCAGTAGGTGGTGATAAAGTTCAAACTGTGATAATGGTTCCTCCAGGAGCAGATCCACACACCTACGAACCAAAAGCCAGCCAACTTCAGCAGATGGCAAATGCAGGAATGTATGTCCAAGTAGGATCTGGTATTGAATTTGAAATATCATGGATGGATAAAATAAAGTCTTTTAACCAGAATATGTATATTATAAATGGTTCTAAGGGGATTAATCTTATTAAATCCAGTGAAGATGAGCATTCCACCGAAGATAATTTTAACCATGATGAAGGCCATGGTCATAGTGAATCAGATCCACATGTGTGGGTTTCACCACTAAATGCTATGATAATGGTGGAAAATATTTATCAAGGCTTGGTAAAAATAGATTCCAAAAATAAAGAATATTATCTTATTAATAAAGAAAATTACCTTAAAAAACTGCGCCAACTTGATAAAAACATTACTTCGGAATTATCGGATAAGAACGGAACCAAAATACTGGTTTATCATCCATCTTGGGGATATTTCTGCCAGGAATATGGGTTAACTCAGATTGCCATAGAAAAGGAGGGTAAAGATCCCACACCTAAGGGGATGGCTATATTAATAAACCAGGCCAAAAAAGACAATATTAAAGTTATATTCATATCTCCACAATACAACACACGCAGTGCAGAGGTAATAGCATCCGAAATTGGAGGCAAAGTTGTTTCCATAGATGAACTGGCTCCTGATTATCTGAATAACATGAACCATGTGGTTCAATCATTTAAAAATTTATAATAATCAATCGAGGTGATTTAATGTCTTCTGATGCAGTAATATTAAAAAATATAAATTATAAATTCAAAAATAATGCTGTACTAGAAGATATAAACTTAAAAATCAAACAAAATGATTTTTTAGCCATTATTGGTCCTAATGGCGGCGGTAAAAGTACTCTGCTAAAAATTATTATGGGCATTTATAAACCAGATAGTGGATCTGTAAGGGTTTTTAATACTTCGCCAGAGGAAGCTAGATCAAAAATCGGATATCTTCCCCAGATTACCCACTTGGAATCTGATTTTCCCATTAGTGTATTTGATGCAGTGATTATGGGTTGTTACCATGGTCCTTTAAAAGGTTATACTCATCAAGATGAGAAAGACGTTATAAAATCTCTTAAAGTGGTTAAAATGCAAGATTTTGCAGATAAACAGATTGGAAATCTTTCAGGAGGTCAGTTACAGCGTGTTTTAATTGCTAGAGCTTTAGCAAGGCGACCTAAACTTTTATTGCTTGATGAACCTACAGCCAGTATAGACCCTGAAATGCAAAATCTGTTCTACGATTTATTAAAGAAAATTAGAGATGAAATGGCAGTAGTTTTAGTATCCCATGATGTAGGTGTGATATCATCATATGTAGAAAGTATAGCTTGTCTTAACCGTCGCTTATTTTCGCATGGTCCTGTGAAAACCGCTGAAGATGGAATAAAAGAAGCATATAAATTCCAAGTGAATATGGTAACCCACGAAACTCCTCATCGCATTTTAAAAAAGCACTAATAATTAGAAATTATTTTCGCGAGAGCCTAATGATTTATTTGGATAATTACTCACAATAAATGGTTATTATAATTAAAATGGCCTAATAATAATTCAAGTTGTTTAAAGGGAGATAAAGATGTTTGAAATTCTTCAATATCAATTCATGCAAAATGCCATCATTGCTGCTGTACTAGTTAGTGTGGCCTGTGGCCTAGTGGGAACGTATGTGGTTCTTAAAAGAATAGTTTCCATTAGTGGTGGAATATCCCACGCAGCATTTGGTGGAATTGGGTTGGGATACTTTTTAGGCATAAACCCCATAATTACTGCTATACCATTCAGCATATTATCCGCTGTTTTCATGGGGGAAATAAGTAAAAAGGTTAATATAAGCGAAGACACAGCCATAGGAATATTATGGTCTTTAGGAATGGCCATTGGAATAATTTTTATTAATTTGACCCCAGGATATGCTCCAGATCTTTTCAGCTACCTTTTTGGAAGTATTTTAACTGTACCCACATCTGATCTGGTAATCATGCTTTTACTGGATATCATAATTTTATTAATGGTTATTTTATTTAGAAGAGAATTTGCAGCCATATCATTTGACGAAGAATTTGCTCAGGCGGCGGGTATGCGCTCTGATCTTTTTTACATGATTTTACTAGCTTTGGTAGCCCTTAGTGTGGTAGTTTTAATAAAAGTAGTGGGTATCATACTTATAATTGCTCTTTTAACTATACCTTCCGCCATAGCACGACAATTTACATATAATCTGCCTCGCTTAATGATGCTATCTATTTTCACAGGGATAGTCCTCACCATGTCTGGCCTGTGGTTATCATATATATTTGATATATCTTCTGGAGCCACCATAGTTTTGATGTTAGGTATGGCATTTTTCGTGTTTACTGGTATAAAAAAATATATAGAAAAGAAAAAATAATTTATTATCTTTTTTCGCAAGGTTTTTTAATGATTGTAAATAAGTAATTTATTTATCAATACGATTCTTTATTTATTAGTAAAAGTTAGATAAGTACTAAATAATAAAGTTTTATGATTATATTTAATAGATAAGGGGCATTTATTATGGAATGTGGTTCAGATATCAGAGATACTCTTAAATCAGCCATTGGTGATTATTTAAGCATTACTCTTATTACAGGTAAAACGTATTATGGAGAAATAAAAGCAGTAGAAACAGATTATTTACTCATGGAACTAAGATTACGTGGAGGTAAAACAAAAACCTCAGTTTTCTTGCCTCATGCACACATAGTTTCTATAACGATATAATAATAAATTTTCTTAAATTATATTTACTGATTTTTATATTAACTTTTTATTTTTATAATATTGAATTGATATTAAAATATGATATTTTATTTTAAAAAAATAATAGATGATAATTAAATATCTTAATAAAAATTAATTATTTAATATTTAGTAAAAGTAAATAATGACGCATTAAATCTTTTTTACACCATCTGGAGTTCCAATAAATACTTGATCCACCATACAAGTGAAGATACCATTTTCCACGACACCGGGTATTGAATTTAATTCAACCTCCAAATCTTCAGGATCCTTTAATAATCCAAATTCGGCATCTATCACAAAATTTCCATTATCTGTTATCACAGGTCCGTCTTTTCGTTCTGCCATTCTAATGGATGGAGCTGCGCCCATATCTTCCAATATTCTGATAACTAGTCGGGATGAACTGGGAATTACTTCTACAGGAACTGGAAACTTACCAAGATTTTTAACCATTTTACTATCATCTACTATTACAATAAACCGGTCAGCGGAGTAATCGACTATTTTTTCCAGGGTGTGGGCAGCGCCCCCTCCTTTTATGAGGTTCATTGCAGGGTCAACTTCATCGGCACCGTCCACGGCAATATCCACGTCGTGTTCTTCAAGGGTAGTAATGGGTATGTTCCATTCTTTTGCTAGGAAAAAAGATTGATATGATGTGGGTATTCCCATTATATCCAGTTCTTCTTCTTTAAACCTCATTCCAAGTTTATCTATAAAATGGTGGGTAGTGGATCCAGTTCCTAATCCTACCACATGGCCGTCTAAAACTTCTTTAGCTGCTTCATAACCAGTTATCTTCTTTAAATCCATTATAAATCTCCATTAATATAATTTAATTAAATATCTTATTTTATAAAGATGTATAAATATTTTAGTATCTTAAAATGACATTAATTAAATCATAACCTTTTGCACAATTTTTAGAAGGACGTCCGGTTGTTTTAATAATTTTACATTTATCTTCTTCATTTAAACCTTGTGGGAAACATAGATCATGCATTTCACAGACTTCTTCACAATCAGGATATTCAATTGTTATCATGGAACCTTCAAAAGCTTTTTTAGAATCAACTAGTGATTCAATATCTGCTTTTTCAACTTCCACTACTACCACTTTATGTCCTTCGTGTAAACCACACTTCTGCTCAGCATCCTTGACATTTGTTATGATGTACATCCTGCCTTCTTCTAAAGAGTCAATGCAAGTGCCTTTAAAACGACAATCTTGACACCTAGGGCTGGCCCCACGATGCTCGAATATTAATCCCTTTTTTGCAAGTTTTTCCCCTATGAGTGTTATCAATTAAATCACTTCCGTTTTAATGGCTAGTTTCTCTGCAGCTTCTTTGGTGAGGCCTCTGTCACCTAAAATTGTGTATCTTTCTTTTCGAATACTATGTGCTATGTTAAGGGCTTCTATAATATATTCTGGTTCTATTCCAAGTTCTTTTGCCGTAGTTGGTACATGCATTTTTTTAAGAGAATCTTTTATAAATTGCCAGTTTTCTCCGTGGAGATGCATCATCATAATGGTTCCTACACCGCACTGTTCTCCGTGAAGTGCTGGTTTTGGTGCAATCATATCTAGTGCATGGCTGAATTTATGTTCGGATCCACTGGCTGGACGGCTGTTACCGGCAATACTTATGGCTATACTGCTGCTGATTAATGATTTAACTACCAGTCTTGCGCTCTGTTCTAAACCTTCTTTTATAGAATCTGAAGAATTGATAATCATTTTAGCAGTCATTAAAGAAAGAGCTGCAGCAGATTCACTATATTTTTCATTTAAAAGACGATGAGCAAGTTTCCAGTCCAGTATGGCAGTATAATTAGAAACAATATCTCCACATCCTGCTGCTAATAATCTAAAAGGAGCTTTACTTATAATTTCTGTATCGGCTATAACGCCTATAGGGGTATTTGCCTCTAAAGAAACAGTACCTTCTCCGTTTCTTATTGATGCTCTGGGAGATGCTATTCCATCGTGAGATGCTGCTGTAGGTACACTAATAAAATGAATGTTTGAAAGGGTAGATGCCATTTTGGCCACATCTATTACTTTTCCACCACCCACACCTAAAACTACTGACACATCTTCAAGTTTACTTTGAACTTTGTTTACAGCCTTTTCACTGGCCTGATCAACCTTAACCTTCTCCACATTAAATCCTTCATCTTCCAGACTGCAAATAGCTTTTTCTCCACCTATTTTAAGTGTGTTGGGGCCGCTTACTACAAGTACATTTCCTTCAAATCTTAAGTCACGGCATATGGCTCCCGTTTTTTTGATTAGCCCTGCGCCGGTATGTACCTCACGTGGTAGCTGTATTTTCTTAGAATCCATGTTATCTTTACCTGATAAATAATTATATTTTTAGCACCTATCATAAAATAACTTTTGATTTAAACTGTTTTTTATCTAATTAAAAATTTAATATAAGTGCTTTTTTAAGCTGTAGTTAAGTTTATGAAAACAATTAAATGAAAGTATGTACCATCTCATTAATTAATTATTATAAAATAAAATTAGATATTTCAATAATTCTAATTAATAAATGCATATTTTTTAAGAATATATTAAATTAATTAGAAATAAATATTTTAAATGATGTTTGAATCATAAATATTTAATATCTAAACTCCATATATCTACTAAAACTCACTAACTAATTTTTATCAATAAAATCACGGAGAATTATTATGACAGATTTCAGTGAATGGTTTCACAACATATTAGAGGAAGCAGAGATAATAGACTCTCGCTACCCAATCAAGGGTATGCATGTATGGCTCCCCAATGGATTTAAAATAAGAAAACATGTTTTAAATATACTTAAAGATTTACTGGATAAAGAACACGAAGAAGTGCTCTTTCCATTACTAGTTCCAGAAGATGAACTTGCCAAAGAAGCTATACACGTTAAAGGATTTGAAGAGGAAGTTTACTGGATAACCCATGGTGGATTAACTGAACTTAATAAAAAAATGGCATTAAGGCCAACCAGTGAAACGGCCATGTACCCTATGTTTGCATTGTGGGTCCGGTCTCACACAGATCTCCCAATGAAGTTTTATCAAGTGGTAAACACATTCCGTTATGAAACAAAGCATACAAGGCCTCTTATACGTGTTAGGGAGATTACAACTTTCAAAGAAGCACACACAGTTCACAGTACCAAAGAGGGTGCTGAAAATCAAGTTAAAGATGCTATTAAAATTTATAAAGAATTCTTTGATATTCTGGGAATTCCATATCTCATCACCAAAAGACCAGTATGGGATAAATTCCCTGGAGCAGAATATACTATGGCCTTTGACACATTGATGCCTGATGGGAAAACTCTCCAAATTGCAACTGTCCATAACCTGGGGCAGACATTTGCAAAAACCTTTGAAATTACATATGAAACTCCAGAAGGAGAACATGAATATGTATATCAAACTTGTTATGGACTCTCTGATAGAGTAATAGCTTCAGTAATTGGTATACATGGGGATGAATCAGGATTATGTCTGCCTAATGAAGTTTCACCTTACCAATTGGTCATTGTTCCAATTATATTTAAAAAAGGCGGTGAAGAAGTCATGGCCGCTTGTAAGGATATTGAAAACAAATTAAAAGACGCTGGATTCAGAGTACACTTGGATGACCGTGATTTAAGAGCAGGCAAAAAATTCTACGAATGGGAAATGCGAGGAGTGCCTATAAGAATTGAATTGGGTCCAAGGGACTTAAAAAATAAAAATGCGGTATTTTTAAGAAGAGATACAATGGAAAAAGTTAATATTTCTCTAGAAGACGATATTGTGGAAAATGTTAATGAATTGATGTCTTCTATAACTGTTAATCTCCGGGAAAAGGCTTCTGAAAAAATGAAGGATAAAATCCGAGAAGTTGATAATTTAGAAGATGTAAAAGAGTCCATAGAAAATGAAAGAGGCATTATCTCCTTTGCATGGTGTGGAGAAGAAAACTGTGGTAAAGAAATTGAAGAAAAAGCCAACGTAGATATTCTTGGTATCCAGGAAGAAGAGATAAATGGTGAATGTTTCCAGTGCGGTTCAGAAGCTAAATTCAAAGCTTTTATGGCTAAAACATATTAAAACATTTTAATTTAACTATATTTGATTTCAATTAATTAAAATCTATATTTTATTAATTAAATGTTCCATAATATAGTATCTTATAAATAAAGGATAATATAAATTTGTTAAATAAAACTTGAGGAAGATGGAATGAATTTCAGGATCATTTTGGTGGTAATTTTCATATTTCTATTTGCATCAGCAATGGGGGCAATGAATTTTATCTCAGCAAAGGGACTAACTTTGGATGAGGCATATAAAAATGGTGATGTTGAAATTATTCAACAGACAACTGCCGGGACCATACCACATAGTATAACTATTGCCAATAAAGGTGAAAATCCTATCAATATTGAAAAAGGATCAATGCTTACTAGTAAATCTTCCCAAGATATGGTTATTGCTAGGGATGATGTGGTACTTTCAGGGGCAAAATTGACTGTACCGGCATACTGCATAGAACCTGGAGAAAAAGCAGCATATAAAAGTAAGCTAAAGGCAGCTGGCCTCGCACCTCAAGTTATCATAGATATTATTTCAACATCAAATCCTGCACAACAATCAGAGGCCTTCAATACTCAGATAAAGATATGGACTATTACTGGAGGCGGGGATTTCAATGTATACGCTGGTGAATCATTGGCTGTCAGCCAGGAACAAGGAATAAGTTTTTATGATATTAAACAGAACATGTCCAATGCTAAAATAGAAGTAATGACCAAATTTAATTTCACTGAAAATCAGATGAATAATATAAATATTAACAGCCCATTACTCAATCAGAGCGATAGTATTTTTAATCAGTTTTTCAGCTGGCTATAAATTACTATTTATTTTAATTAATAAGGCTAATAAAAACATAATTTTAAAAAACCATTTTCTAATTGAATTAAAAAAAGCACACTTAAATCTTTGGAGATTGTTTATGCCGTCCACTTATGCTATTATCCCGGTTTCCCGGTTTTCTCATGCTAAAACTAGATTATCCCCTACTTTAACTCCTAATGAAAGGGAAGGATTACTAAAGGCCATGTTAACAGATGTTACATTTGCTTTAAAATCATTGGTTGATGACGTGGTAGTTGTTAGCTCAGATGAGGATGTACTTGATTTTGCATATGATCTTGGTGTAAAAATTCTCCAGGAAAAAGGAGACACAGATTTAAATGGAGCTCTAAAACAAGCCGTAGAATGGTGCCATAAAAAATGCAGTAAAATCATTATAACTCCATCAGATATACCTTTACTGGGCCACGCCAACCCAAAAAAATTAATTGAAGATTCTGAGAAATATGATATGGTTATTGCCCCAGCTAAAGGTGGAGGAACCAATGCCATTGTTTTTAAAGCAGGAAGCATTGATTTAAAGTTCGGTGACTGTAGTTTCTTTGAACACATATCAGAGGCAGAACATAATGGTTTAAGTTTCAAGGTTTATGATTCATTTTACCTTTCCCTAGATGTTAACACCGCTGAAGATTTAGGGGAAATTATATTACATGGGCAGGGTACTCATACCCAAGATTATCTTAAGAAACTTAAGTTAAGTGCTAGGCCGGTACATGGTTCGGAACGTCTTCAAGTAAAAAGAGAATTGATTTAGTAATTTAATTCATTTTAATAATAATTCAAGAATTATATTTGACCAATATTGGTGATTAATAAAATGATGGCCATTTCAATAGCGGGCTTTGACCCTTCCGGTGGGGCTGGGATTTTAGCAGATATAAAAACGTTCTCTGCCTTGGGAGTATATGGTACCAGTGCAATCACAGCTTTAACTGCTCAAAATGTACGGAGAGTTTCAAATATATCTCCAATAAACCCTTCTTTTGTGGAAGAACAGATTGACATGATTCTGGAAGATCTTCCAATTGTATTTGGAAAAACCGGAATGCTTTACTCTGAGGAAATTATTTTGTCCGTGGTAAAAAAAATTAAGGAACATAGCCTGAAAATTGTGGTGGATCCTGTGTTGGTTGCGGGATCTGGTGGTTCGCTTTCCCAGAAAGGAATGGCAAACACTATAAAAAATAATTTACTAAAAGAGGCCATATTGACCACCCCCAACGTTTTTGAGGCTGAATTATTATCTGGTCAGGAAATAAAAAATAAAGATGATGCCATTGAAGCAGCATTGACCATTGGTAAAAATTGTGATGTGGTAATAACTGGAGGCCACCTTGATGGGGACAATATTCTCTTTAATGGCCAAATCAGTGTTATGGAAGGAGAGTTAATTGAAAGTGACAATACCCATGGCAGTGGTTGTTCTTTTTCTGCAGCTATAACGGCCTATTTGACTAAGGGCATTGATATGGATGAGGCTATTAAAAAAGCAGATATTTTTGTGAAAGAAAGTATTCGCCACGGTAATTGGGGCACTTTAAATCAATTCTGGAATCTTACTGATTGAATATAATTTTTAATTTTAAATTTAAAATATTACAAAATTGAATTAGTGCTTTTAGTTTATAAAAAATAGATTTTGTATGTAAAAAATTATTTTCTAGGAATTATCATAATCCATATTAATAAATTAAATGATTTATAAAAATAAAAAAGGAATAATGAGAGAATTTAAAGTAATTCATCTCTTAAATCAATAGTATCTTCCAAATCTGGTCCGGTAGAAATTATGGTAACTGGAACTTTGGTTTCTCCTTCAATTTCTTCAATAAATCGCTTTATTTCACCGGAAAGCTCAGAATAATCAGTTGTTCTTTCACATCCTGGGAAAAGACGATCCACACAAGTTAAAGCAATTTGAGTTGCCCCATTAATCATACAAGACTCTTTAGCCATTTCCATATCAAAAAGACCAACTCTTCTTCTTCTTCCTGTAACGGTTCCATACTCTTCTAGGTTCATTTTTTCAGCTTCTGGCTGGGTAATTTCAGTAGGGAAAGGTCCTTCACCTACACGAGTAATATATGATTTGAAAACAGCTATTACTTCATCAATCCTTGTAGGACCTACACCGACATCTGCTGCAGCTGTACTGGCCGTGGTGTCTTTACTGGTTACAAATGGATAAGTTCCGTAGTACAGTGATAATCCGAAACCCTGTGAACCTTCGATAAAAACATCTTCACCATTATCTAAAGAATCATTAATTTCCTGTGGAACATTGCTGGTATATCCTTCCAATTCTGGAATTTCAGCGGCTAATTTAGCGGTTCTCATAACTCTATCCGAGTTTGCTGGACCACAACCAGTTCCAGTACTTCCAATTTTTTTATAAAGATGATCAGACCCTTTATCGCGAACTTTATGATCTTCTTCGATGATAGCGCAGCGGTAATCAACAAAAGATCGTTCTTTAACATTATATTTATTTAAATAATCCATTTCATGTAGGAATACTTCTGGATCAATTAGTACACCTGCCCCAATTAATAATCTGGATTCAGTATGTACAAAACCTGATGGTGTTAATCTCAAACCGTATTTTTCCCCATTAAATTCTACAGAGTGACCTGCGTTGGGTCCTACTCCTGCTCTGGCGATGATATTGGGTTTATCATAATTGCACAGGTAAGTAATACATTTACCTTTACCTTCGTCTCCCCATCCGCCTCCGACTAAAATACTGCATGTCATTTATTGTTCTCCTTTGACTATTGCCTTTTTTATATTAAAAAAGATGTCATAAAAAGTTTTCCCTCAAAGTTCGAAAATATTATCTCATTTTTTATATGTAGATAGGAATAGGATTCACTAATTATTTTTTTAAATAACATTTACCTTTTATTTTAGGCATATAAATACTATTCATTTTTGTTTAATTTTATTTTTTTAATAATTGAAAAAAGGGTTAATCATCAGTATTAAATTTTTTAATTATCTTTTTTATGTCGGATAATTCGCTCAAATAAGGCGGGTGTTAACCTTCTCTGTAATGCAATTAAAACATGCTGACTAAGGGCTTCATCCATAATTTCTTTAGTTATAATGTCTTCTCTTTTCCTTATTCTGACGGCCTGTGCTATCTGGGCCAGATCTCTGGCATGGGCAAATGTTGGTTGAAGCCCTTCTCCGCCTTCATTAGGGGATAAATAAACATTTATAAATCTATCTATAACTTCAGGTTCATATTTTTCATCCATAGAGTCCAGATTATCCTTGAAAACCTTTAAAATTTGGGGAATAGTAGGATTTTCCAGTAAAATATGTAGTGGTGCTCTCCTCAAGTGGGCCTCGTCTATGATAGTGATATCGAGGTTGGTTGAAAATGCAGGTATGAAATGTGAATGTACTACCATTGGAGCTCCTTTAACATATATCATATCTTTTTTATTTTCCATCGGTACGATCAAACGGTTTAGAAGCGCATTATGGTCCTCCTTTTGCCTACCCAAATCATCAAATAAAAGAACACCTCCATTTGCCTTAATAATTGGAGATGTTTCATATACTCCTTTATTGGGATCAAAGTTGGTTTCTAGTTTTTCTGTGTTTAATTCTGATCCAGTGAATACAAATGGGGCGTAAATTTTAACCCACCGAATATCTTCTGGTTGTTCGGGACATTTTCTGTGGAAATCAGGGTCAAACAATTGAATAACCTGATCACTGAATTCTATGTAACGAGGTATCACTATAGGGGGTAGTAAATCTGACATTTTACTGGTCATGAATGTTTTACCAGTACCAGGCAAACCGTAAATGAAGAATCCCTTTCCACCAATGGCAGATTCTACAAGTGTTGTTTTACCTTTATCATTACCCACCACTGCCTTGAATGTTTTATCAATAACTTCTTGAGGTATATCTAAAGGGAATCGCCCCTCTAACTGGGCTTCCATCATTTTATAATACATATCATATGATACTGGTGTCATTCCAATGTATGGATTTTCATGCATTAATTTATCAGCATGCTCTTTACCCAACTTTTTTATAGTGAAAGTCACACTTGCAAATAGAAATCCTCCACCTATAGCTGCACATAATTCTTCCTTTTCCAGATCCCTTAAACAGCTCTCTAGAATATCCACATGAAGTCCAGTTATTTCGTGAATATGATTAACTTTAATGTTTCCATATGATGCGATAATTTTTATAATAAGATTTTTAATAAAATTCTCTGATAGATCCATTTCATCCAAATTTTTTGGCTGTTTAAGAACTTCAAATATTTTTTGCATTTTTTCATCATGGTAATAACCCATTAAACCACTCCTAGTATAAGTTATGTTTTTGATATGAAATATATGTTTTCAGTAATTAACATTCATTATTTATGTTTATTTCATCTAAAAATTTATAAATCTCCTTAAAACTCGATTTTTCCTTAAAATATAGAAATTTATATTGCTGAAAGATTAATTATATGTTACAAGTTAAAAAATATCATAATCCCACTTTAATTTATTTATTATTCTGATTTAATTAAAATTTAATAAGTTCCTGGTTTATTGAAAGTATTAATGAGAAGAATATTTATTAAACGAAGAAGAATATTATGTTGATAATATGAACATGAAACTATTTATAATTTTTATACTTGGAATATTGGTTGTTCTGGCCATTTTCAGCTCTAACAATGATAATCCTCCTGGTAATGATACCCTTAATGCTACTGTGGCTGAACCAAATTATGAACCGGTTAATAATCCAGTTGAAAATAATTCTAGTGAGGATACAACTCCCGAAGAAAATATTGTGCAAAAACCAGGCGTGCCCATTTAATGTAACATAATATTTTAATTATAATAGGGATTTTAATATGAAGCTCAGAAAGGATATAATTTTACCACCTTCATTGCGTATAAGTGATGATGGGGAAGAAAGACACGCAGAGTGGTTAGAGTTATTCTATGATCTGGTCTTTGTAGCTGCCATATCCATAATCTCACTTAATTTAAGTTCTGATTATTCTTTTCATGGTTTTTTAAAATCAATACCTCTATTTTTTGTGATATGGTGGGGATGGGTGGGCCATACTTTTTACCTGACACGATTCGGCACTGATGATATCTTAAATAGATTTTTAACCATGCTACAGATGATAGTGGTGGCAGCACTGGCAGTAAATGTATCTGCTGCATATGGTCACAGTGGTCAGGAATTTGCTATAGCTTATGCATTATTAAGATTCATACTGGTACTGGAATATTACCGGGCAGGTAAATATCTCAGTAAGGCTAAAAAACTCACGGATCATTATATTAAGGGATTTCTGCTCGCGGCATTAATCTGGTTGATATCTGCATTTATTCCTGCACCGTACATTTTTGTTTTATGGGCTTTGGCTATTATTGTTGATATATTAACTCCAATCACTGCTGCTGAAGAACACTATAAACTCCCACCACATTCCAAACATTTACCAGAAAGATTTGGGCTTTTTACTATTATATTAATTGGGGAAGCTGTGGTCAGTGTGGTTTTCACTATTAATGCCGTTGGATTTAGTTTTATATCTGAAATATCAGGTATCATGGGATTAATCATTGCCTTTAGTATATGGTGGAGTTACTTTGAAGAGGCACGTGGTGCTGAGGCCAAAATTATCAAATCAGAAAATAAGGTAAGTTCTTATCAGCTATGGTTATATTCTCATTTTCCACTGCTTTTAGGAATAGCGGCACTGGCTACAGGAATAAAACACGTCATTGATTTGGATACAGGTAGTTTTCTACCATCTGGTGAGGTATGGTTGCTATGTGTATCTCTAGCCCTGACATTTTTATCTTTAAATCTTATACATATCTCGTCTTTTAGCCTTTCAGAATGTAAAAATAAGCTTTTTATTGCATTTAGAATGCCATATTACTTTATTATTGTAATGGTTTTATTAACTGGGTTTATCGGCCATTTAATTCCAGCCTGGGCTTTTTTGAGTATTCTGGCATTATGGTGTTTATTGAAGGTTCTTTTTTCATTGAGGGAGGTCCCTGAGGAGCTGGTTTGTAAACTGTAAATTATAATCAAATAATAGATTTTTTATAGGGTAAAAAGGTTTGAGCTGAGTCTTGATTTTAACATAAAACAAGATCTTAATAAAATCTTAAAACCTGTTCTCATTGTTTCTGGTGAGGATGATTCTTTAATCAATCAAGATATGGCTTGAGAAAACTAATAAGTTGATAAAATATTCAAAATTAAAATTTATTGAAAATACAGCCCATAATATAATTATTCCTCAAAATATCCCCGAAATCCAGAATATTTTATTGGATTTTCTAACTTCAATAAAAAAATAAAAAAAATAAGGTGTGAAAAAGTATTTAAAATGCTCCTCCACCACCTCCGCCAGATCCTCCTCCGACGCCTCCGACGCCTCCAGAACCACCATCACCTTGATTTGCAGTGGCCATACCGCTATTTAGCGTGGAAGATAATAGAACGTATCCTCCGTAATAATGGAAGAGATATATGTCACTTCGGTTTAGATCATCAGAAGGTAGGGACATTTCCATGCTTTTACGCACTTTATCGGCTACTCCCAGTGCTGTGGCATAAACCAGATACTGATTCCATACAGCTACGGATTCTGGAGGATATTCTTTTATTAAAGAAAAATCCTTTATAAATCGCTTGAAGTTCTGCCATTTAGCATCGTATTCTACTCCGTAGACGGTCCATCGCCCTGCAATCTTAGGTGGTAAAATCAGAGATATAATCCCAACTATCCCTAGAACTATAGAAGCCGTTAAAATATAACTGGCAGCGGGTAAAGTATCAGATATTGATAAAAAGAAAGCTACCGCTGCCACTATTACTCCTATAATACCATAGAGTTTCATATATTTATTTCCAGTGTCGATGAAGAACTTTTTTAATTTCTCCTTATTTAAAAACTCAGTTCTTAAATCGGCTCTCCATAAATCATAGATACTCTTGAAAGATTTGGCATTTTCTCTATCTTTTAAATCTTTTTTCATTTTATCTAGACTGATAACTCCGTCGTACTTAAAATTATTTAAAAAACGGATTACGTCTTTTTCAAACTTATTAAGATCATCATGGGAAATTTCATTCATTCTTAAGTTAATGGATTTTTTACCTTTTTTATCTGGCTCTGCATCTACTATTGTTAAATATTTTCTGTTTATTAAGTCCATGATAGTGGCTTGGAATCCATCCATATTAGGTTCTCCCACATTTTTACCAAACCCTTTTCCAGATAATGCATTTACCATGGCTGGGGGGTCGTTGGTGGGAAGTTCACGTTCATACTCTGCATGATAATTACTTTTAGGTTCTCGACCATATTTTAAATAAATCAATACCGGAATGATTATACTAAGGAGCATTAAAATTGCAAGTATGCTATAAATAAAGGTTTTAAAATTTATTTCATTCTGATAGTCTTGCTGTATTTTTTCCATTGTGGCCAGACCATCTTCATTAACTCTTCTGGCAAATATAGGGCTACTAAACTGACTTAAAGGTATAGCAAGTCTAACTTCCATAAAGTTTCCAGTGGATATTGGATCAGTTTCGATTTGTAAGGTAGAACCATTCCAACTATCTTTCTGAACAAAGTATGGGGGGTTTAACCAGTATTTAACGCCTTCACTTGAGTTCAAGTGTATGTTGGCATTTATTTTGTTTACATCAACCTCCCATTCTTCACCCCACAGTTTGTACTGAAGCTCACCAATATCATTGTAAATTTTTATCACATTGATAAAATCGTATTCAATAGTAACCTCCACATTCCTGCTGGTTATGGGGGATGTTTTTAGTGAATCTGAATATAAAAATACCTTGATTCTTTGAGTATCCCCATTATCGATCAGTTGATACGAAGAATAAGCACCATCTGTCAATATTTTAATATTTTCTATCCTTTCACCGGGTTTTATTGGTATATCCCTATAAACTCCGTTATAAGTCCCTGAAAAAGAATAGTAGTATTTTTCTTTAACCTTCAACATCCCATTTTCTTGAACAAAAAGGTCTATATCTGCCTGGTTGATAGAATAACTCCGATCATCTTCGGCAAAACTTACCGCTGGTAGAGTGGATATAAAAATTAAAAAAAGTAAAGTTATGGAGATTAATTGTTTTTTATCCAATTATATCACCTTATTTTTTTATTCTAGATTATCTGATTTAGAATTCCACTTTTGGAACAGACCGTGCGCTTTCCTCGGCTTCAAAGAATTCAGCTTCAGTGAAGTGGAACATGCCTGCGACTATGTTGCTAGGAAACATCTGGCACTTGTTATTGTACATTAAAACTGTGTCATTGTAAAACTGACGAGAATAAGCAATTTTGTCTTCAGTTTCACTTAACTTCCCTTGCAAGTCTTGGAAATTAGCACTGGCCTTTAAATCAGGATAATTTTCAGCCACAGCAAAGAGTGTTTTCAAGGTTTCAGTTAATTGATTATTGGCTTCTTGATTTTCTTTCACTGTTTGAGCATTTAATAGCCCTGCCCTGGCTTTGGTAACATTTTCGAATACGCCTTTTTCATGTCCAGCATATCCTTTAACTGTTTCCACTAGGTTGGGAATTAAATCTGCTCTTCTTTTGAGCTGGACCTCAATTTGGGACCATGCGTTCTTTACTCTATTTCTTGCACCTACAAGGCCGTTATAAATGCCTGCGAAAGCTAGTAATATTAATATTACAATTATAGCAATAATGATATAAATCCACATTTAAACATCTCCTCTTTTTTAATATAATACAATATTTTATGATTCTTTGAATAGATATTAATTTCTATTACCTCCTAATAAACGAAGATTAGCAGTCCTTCAAACTTTCACCTAAATTTTTAAATTATCTATTTGTTTAGTTTTCATATGATTAATTCTCTAATTATCTGATTTCAAAAATATATTCTTGTTTTTATAGTAGTTTTAACAGATTCTTTCTATGTCACCTAATATGATAGCCGCCAGTTTTTTAATTCTGGGATTAATTTTACTGGTAGGTAAATGGATCCGTGTAATGTCCCCTTCACTTCAAAAACTTTTCCTTCCCAGTTCTATCATAGGGGGATTTTTAGCACTTTTTTTAGGTCCTGAAGTCCTTGGAAATATAGTTAAATGGATGGGATTCGGAACGACTTTCTTATCTAATGGTATTTTTCCACCAGAGGTTTTAACGGTATGGGGTGTGTTGCCTGGTCTTTTTATTAATATTATTTTTGCATCTCTATTTCTCGGAAAAAAGCTGCCAGATATTAAGGAAATTTGGCGTATTGCCGGTCCTCAGATAGCACATGGACAAGCTATTGCCTGGGGGCAATATGTATTTGGGATACTAATCACAATATTAATTTTAACTCCTTTCTTTGGCTTAAATCCAATGGCGGGAGCTTTAATAGAAATAGCTTTTGAAGGTGGGCACGGTACTGCTGCAGGAATGGCTGGAACTTTTCAAAATCTGGGATTTTCTGAAGGGTCGGATCTGGCCCTGGGTTTGGCCACTATAGGTTTAATTTCAGGAGTAATATTAGGAATTTTATTAATGAATTATGCTGTTAAAAAAGGTAAAACAGAGATAATAACTAGTAAACGTGAAATATCACTTAAAGAACAGGCAGGAATAGTTGAATTTGAAAATAGGGAGTCAGCTGGTAAATTAACTACTAAAACAGAATCTATAGAACCTTTATCCCTTCACTTTGCTTATGTGGGGGTGGCCATAGGATTGGGTTTTGTTATTAAAGAAGTATTCATTCTAATTGAAAGTGTAAGTTGGGGCCCGTTAACTGGAAATTACATATTAGAATTTATTCCTCTTTTCCCTTTTGCTATGATTGGTGGTATTTTATTGCAGATAATTTTGGATAGGTTTGATATTTACAAAACTCTTGATAAAGGTTTAATTATGAGAATCCAGGGATTATCACTGGATGTATTGATTGTAAGTGCTATTGCCACTCTTTCTTTGTCTATTATAGGGGCAAATTTAATACCATTCCTAATCTTAGCCTTGGTGGGAATAATATGGAATATTGCAGCTTTCATGTATTTAGCCCCAATTATGTTCCCTAATTACTGGTTTGAAAGAGGTTCGGGTAATTTTGGTCAATCAATGGGTATGACTGCCACTGGAATTCTTTTAATGAAATTATCAGATCCGGATAATGAATCCCCTGCTCTGGAAGGTTTTGGCTATAAACAACTCTTTTTTGAGCCAGTAGTTGGTGGTGGAATTTTTACTGCAGCTTCAGTTGCACTCATATTCCAGTTTGGATCAACATCTGTGCTTATATTCTGTCTGGTAATGTTTATATTATGGCTTATTATTGGAATCTTTTATTTTGGTAAAAGTTCTAATAAATGATTTACTCTCAAACAAAATCTTATAAGTTATTATATTTTTTTCCAGAAAAATTGTTATTTTAGCATTGTTTTTATAAATTATAGCTAATTAAAGATTTTTACTAAATATTAGTTTAAAAAAGTTTATAAATCCGTTTTTAGAGATTAATATTAACGAATATGTTTATTTATGTAATTATTATCTAACTGATTAATAAATTTATAAAAATACTTGGTGATATAATGAAAGTTAGTATTATAGGTGCATCGGGTAGTGTAGGATGCGCATCTGCTTTATCATTAGCTGAAAAGGAATATGTGGATGAACTAGCACTTATTTCAAGAAAAAGCAGCATTGATAAGATCAAAGGAGAGTCTTTAGATATTTATGATGCAATGGCTGCTATGGGATCAGATATTTCTATTAAATCATCTAATGATATGGAAATTATTCAGGAATCTGATGTTGTTGTATTAACTGCGGGAGTGCCCCGTAAAAATAACGTTACTAGAATGGAACTTGCTAATACTAATGCAAAAATAATTGCTGATTATTCTCAAAAGATTTATAAATATTCACCGGATTCAGTGGTTTTGGTGGTCACAAATCCCGTAGATGTTATGACATATGTGGCTCTAAAAAAATCAGATTTAAGTAAAAACCAGGTTTTTGGGCTGGGAAACCATTTGGATTCACTCAGAATGAGAAAATACATTGCAAAACATTTTAAAGTGCATGTTAATGAGATCAATACTCGTGTAATTGGCCAACATGGTGTTCACATGGTTCCTTTAATGAGCTTAACAGCCATTGGGGGCATACCTATCAAGGATTTTATGAAATATAAGTATATTCCAGAAGTAGAAGAATTTGATGTGGAAGGTACTATTAAAAAGGTAATATCTTCTGGGGGAGATATTATTGGATGTAAAGGGGCCACTGAATATGGTCCGGCTTATGCAATTTCTGATGTGGTTAAAACAGTTTTAAGAGATGAAAAAAAGATATTCACAGTTTCTACATATTTGGATGATGAGATACCGGGTATAAATGATGTTTGTCTGGGTATGCCTGCCACTATTGGTAAAACTGGTGTAGAAAATGTTATTCCTATAAGAATGGCCGAAGAAGAGATGGATGAATTTTTAAGGGCTTATAGGTTTGTGAAAGAGAATAGTATTAAAGTAGTCAATGATTTAGGTTAGTAAATATATAATTTTAGATGTGTTTACTTACTTATAAAATATTAAGTGAGTGTTTTATTTTTAATTTTATATTTGCAATATTATTTTTAATTTTAAAATAGAATATCCCATTTTACTTATTATATCGTAGGATATCATATGGAATGGGATTATCTAATATAAACCTATTTACTTAAAATGTCCCGTTTATATTCACAAAAATTGATTTTAAAAGGATCAATAGAAAAATTCAAAACTTGACACTCCTAAAAATGTAAATAAAAACCAGAATTACTTGAAAACAACTATATGGATAATATGTCTATAAATAGCCACAAAAACAACTAAAAGCCAATTATAATGTACTATACTCAACAGACCACTATCCGAAAAGAAATTCAATTTACTAAAACCAGTCTAACTTAAATAATCAAATATTATATATATTATTATAATCTATATATATACTTATAGGGTTACAGTACTCTGCCAATTCATTTTAGCAAATTTAAAACAAACTGAAATGGTGCTTTCTTAAATTTTTATTTATATTTTCCTAGTCCGGATATTTTTGAAAGTATACCCATTTTCCAACAATTATTCCTTCTTATAGATCTTTTTTCATAGCCCTAAAGCAATTTTAAGGAGGTGAAAAAGATTAGAAGACAAGCAATTGCAAAAAAAGACAATTCTAACTCAATTAAAATTAAATCTAAAATAATTGTACCATTACTGCTTTTAGCATTGGTATTAGTAGTTTCATGTACTGTAAATGATGTTGCAGCTGCTGAAGAACTATCAAATGATTCAGTAGTTCTATCAAACGATTCTACATTATCTAATACTGAAGACGATTTAGAGACAACTGACCAATACACTTCGAACAATTCAAATAATAATGAATCGTCAGATTCTGACCAATACACTTCGAACAATTCCAATAATGAATCGTCAGATTCTTTAAACTCTGAAAATAATCAAACATTACCTGATCCACAGATATATAATGGAGGAGTACCTGTTGCTCGTGGTGGTAATCCTGCAGGATATATTTATCCTACAATTGCAGCGGCCATAGCCGATGCTCTAAGTGGTGACACTATAATGCTTGAGGCAGGTGCAGTTTTTAATGAATTTGGTCTAATTATTGATAAAAATCTGAATTTCGACGTATTCAGCAATGGCTATGCCACTATAGATGGTGGTAACACTGGAACAATATTCATAATCAATGACGGTATAACGGCCACCCTCCGAAATCTAATACTAATTAATGGACAAGGAACTTTAGGAGGAGCTATCTACAATAATGGAACTTTAACCGTAAACAATTGTGTATTTTCCAATAACATGGCACTCGATGGTGGAGCCATCTACAATGGTGGAATCATAAACTATACCGACGAAACACTAAATAGTATTACAGTAACACTGAATGGTGGAACTTTAACCGTAAATAACAGCACATTTACTAACAACATAGCAACTAGGAATGGTGGGGCCATCTACAATGGTGGAACTATAAACGTTACCCGTAGTACACTCACAAGTGTTACCTTAACACAGAATGGTGGAACTTTAGATGTAACTAACAGTACATTCACAGGTAATATTGCAGAGGCTGGCGCGGCTATTTTCAACGGAGGATATATAAATATGGACGGTAGTAGCACATTAACGAGTGTTACTATAACAAAGAACGGAGGAACTTTAAACGTATTTAACAGTACCTTTGCTGACAATACTGCAACTCAGAATGGTGGGGCCATCAACAACGATGCAACAATAAATTTAGATGATAGCAGTACTCTCACAGACACTACAATAACAGAAAATGGTGGAACCGTTACAGTTAACAACGGTGTATTTACAGGTAATGCTGCAGAAAATGGTGGTGCTATTAGTAACGATGCAATATTTATTGTTACCAACAGTAGCTCACTCACTCGTACCCTTGTAACACGTAATGGTGGAACAGTAACAGTAGTTGACAGCGGAATTATTGGTAACTCTGCAACTCAGAATGGTGGTGCTATTAGTAACGATGCAACTATAAATATAGACAACAGTAGCACCTTTGTAGGCCCTGGGGTAATAACTAATGGAGGGACTGTGACAGCTACCAACAGTGCTATTATGAATAACATAGCAAATCTGGATGGTGGTGCTATTAGTAACGATGCAACATTTACCTCAGCTGGAACAGGAATAGCAAATATTGCATACACGGACTATACCATACATAATGTTGCAACAGTTACAGCAGCCTTTAATACAATCGCGGGTAATTCGGCACTGAATGATGGTGGAGCGCTCTATAACAACGCAATATTAACCGTAAACGACAACACATTAACTAGAAGCACATTAGATAATCTGGCGGTAGCTACAATCACCGATAACGCACTTGTGGACAACACTGCAGTAAATGATGGTGACGAAATCTACAACCTTGCATTATTAACCCAAACTGACAACACATTCACGGATAGTCCTCTCCCAGCTAATGATGCGACAGTGGATGCTGCACGTAACTGGTGGGGTTCTAGTTTAGGTCCTTTAGCTGGAGATGTGTATAATTCTGGAGGTACAGTGACTGTAGAACCTTGGTTGATGTATACTATGGGTATAACCATTACGGCCAGTAATCCTACACCTAATGTAGGTCAGCAGTTTTATTATACTATAACCGTAACTAATAACGGTCCAGATGCTGCTACTGATGTTCAGGTGATAGATGGTATACCAGATGGTTTAACTTTCAACGGTTACACAGCAAGTCAGGGGACATACAACCGTATTACTGACATATGGAATGTTGAAACATTAGCTAGTGGTGAAACGGCAGTTTTAAGACTGTATGTTACTCCTACATCTTCTGTTGTTGGCACAAATGTGAATAAAAATGTAACACTAATTAACACAGGCGAAACAGATGATGTAACAGTATTTGTATCTGCCCTAGTGTCTGATTTAGTGTTAACTAAGACGGCCAGTGATACTACGCCTAATGTAGGTCAGCAGTTTTATTATACTATAACCGTAACTAATAACGGTTCAGATGCTGCTACTGCTGTTAGGGTGAGAGATCGCATACCTGCAGGTTTTACGTTCGATGGGTATACTGCAAGTCAAGGTACCTACAATAGTGCTACTGGAATATGGAATGTTGGAACCATTGGTAGTGGTGAAACGGCAGTTTTAAGACTGTATGTTACTCCTACAGATGCTGTAGCTGGTACAACAGTAGTTAATACTGCAACAATACTTGGCAATGGAACAATACCTGACCAGACAGCAACTGCAACAGTATTTGTATCTTCAAGTTCTGATGCTGCTGCTGGTGGAGAATCGTCTATGTCAATTGTCAGTGCGCAAGAAGTGCCAATGCAATCTACTGGTGCTCCAATAATGCCTTTAATTTTAGCTGCGTTACTGATAATGGCCGGATTTGTAATAAAACAAACTAAAAACTAAAATCGGAAATGGATAAAACGCAAAAATCTATTTCTATACATTTTTCTTTTTAAATACTCTAAAAAAATATTTTAATATTATATGCTCATTAAATGAGGTATGGATTAAAATTGATAATGTGTGTATCTTCGTTATATGGGACTTACGAAGCCACTGGGTTAGAATAAATATATAATTAAAACTAGGAGTTCATTATATTTATTTTTATTTAAAAATAGAATTAATAATTATATGATTTTACTAAATAAAATTATTATAATATAAATTAAATTATTAAGGTTTCACTCACAGTGGAATGAAACCTTAATTCTTCATATGGTAGTATGGATCTAAGATTTTACACTCAGATTAATACTATAAAAAATTGCATTTTGTAATAATTAAATTTATCGATTTATGCCTAATTTTATAACAAATACAATTTTAAAAATAACTAAATTATATTATTCTTTTTTGCAACTCATTGGAAATAACTTCTTTAACGCTCAAACCCTTCATTATGGCCTTTTCATATTGAATTGATACTATTTTATTATCTTCACTAATCTCCAGGGCGTGGGGCCGTAAAAATAACCACTGGGTTCGATCAATAAATTTTGCTGCAACCCAGGGCTCTGTCTGAAATTTCCATGAAAATCTTATCAATGCCTTTATTTCTTCAGCTCTGAATTTAATCCGATTCCTGGTAGTTATTTTAGCCGCAATAGAAAAAACAGATTCTCCATTACCCACAATAAAATCAGGAGTCTTGGTTGATTTTCCAGGTAATCGGCAGGATTCATAATGGGCCTTTGATAATTCATCGGCCAATTCATTCTCATGTTTGATTACAGGACTTTGTATTCGATTAATATTTTCCATTTAATCACCTCAGTATTAACTTATATTTGCATAGTAATATTTAAATATTTTATTACTTATATATTAATATGTAATAAGGAGGTGATAGTATCTAGAATAAAATTTCCTAACAATAAAATTCTACCAAAAAAATACTCCCTAAAATAAAATTTTTTCATTATTTATTTTTTTAAAATTAAAAAGGAATGAAAAAATGAAATCGGAATTTATAATTTACAGCTGGATAACATTCAGTTTGGCTATATCTATTGTTTTAAAATTCATAGCTAACTAATCAAACTTTATATATCTTTTATGATAATATTAGTTTGATTTGCACTACTTTTTATAGTAATATTTTTTTCTCCATCTATTTGATCCGCCTGGATATTTATATTATTGTTTGTTCTCATATTTCCTGTGACATTTGTGCTGTTATTATTTATGACATCATTAGAGGTGGCCACATATTCAGTTTGGCTATCAATCATAGCAAAAACTTGGTAGTTACCCAACATAACAGTCACAAAAATTACTGCAAAAAATAAAAACAATGCTTTTTCTTGTTTGGTCCCGGTTCTAACACGATGTTTCTCCCGCAAACCAACAAATTTAATCTCTTTAATAGGATATAATAGTGGGCAGCCATGAACATTGAGTAGATCTAAAAATA
>Ga0351900_1015_pt1 | contig 65239 bp, 59 predicted proteins | sample BONcelHT113001D3_FD_205827 | JGI IMG/M metagenome (GOLD analysis project Ga0351900, IMG submission 205827) | Enriched cells from coal bed in the Powder River Basin, Montana, United States - BONCAT cells T11 rep1 HSBNCT.T11.300.1.D3 ...
CATGCTGAGTTCAATAATTCACAATCCACTGGTAAAAAAGTATCGCTTGCTGATTTAATTGTTCTGGGAGGTTGTGCTGCTATTGAAAAAGCAGCTGAAGATGCAGGTTATCAAGTAGATGTACCTTTCAATCCTGGCCGAATGGATGCACTGCCTGAGCAGACAGACATAGAATCATTTGTTTTTCTTGAACCATTAGCAGATGGATTCAGAAACTATCAAAAAACAAAGTTCTCTATTTCAGCAGAAGAGCTACTTATAGATCGCTCACAATTACTAAGCCTAACCGCCCCGGAAATGACTGTTCTCATTGGAGGTTTGAGAGTTCTAAATAGTAACTACAAACAATCCCAACACGGTGTTTTCACAGAAAAGCCAGAGATACTAACCAATGACTTTTTCGTGAATTTACTGGATATGAGAACTGAATGGAAACCTGTATCAGAAGAAGGAGATCTTTTTGAAGGGTATAATCGTGAAACAGGAGAATTAAAATGGACGGGTACTCGAGTTGACCTTATTTTTGGTTCTAACTCCCAACTGCGTGCTATTGCAGAAGTCTATGCTAGTGATGATTCTAAGGATAAGTTTTTGAAGGACTTCATAGCTGCATGGAATAAAGTGATGGATGCTGATCGGTATGATCTTTCCTGATTATAATCTAAGGATTATGTTAGTTGAAAGATTTATCTAATTAGCGTTTAAACGGTATTACAAGACTCATGGGAAATAAAAAGTTTTTTTTCCCATCACTTGTAATAATAAAATAAATTATGATTTACATCATCGGTTGCATAATTATGGACACATTACCCTCAGTATCCTGAAATGCGCCCATTATGCCGATTTTAGGAATGCTCATTTTATCTGTAACCATTTTTCCCCCATTCTTTTTAATTTTTTCAGCAAATTCATCAAATGAATCCACCACGATAGTGTTTCTAATCATTTCACCCATTTCTTTAGTCATTAATGCTCCATCAATACCAGGCTCTCCTTCTTCACCTGTTTTGATTAACCAATAATCAAACGGCCCTTCCCATTTAGTTATTTCCCATCCAAACACATCTTCGTAAAATTTTATGGCTCTTTCTGGATTATCAACAGGTATTTCAAAATGTACTATTCTATTCATATAATCACCCCTTAGAATATAATATTATGAATTTTATATCCATTATTATTTTCCATTTAAAAAAATATCATTATTCCTATTTTTCTAAAGAAATCATTTAAAAAGAATCTGTAAATATATTAAGGTTTATTATCTTTTTTTGGATCTTATAATAAAGAATAATCTACTAATAAATGATATAACACTTAAAATAACTATTAAAAATAGTAATATGTAATTTAAATTCCCATTATCCAAAATTAGTGTTATTAAAATTACAGAAAATAGAAAACTGCCATAATATTTACCCACAGGGTCATAAATAATGATTTTTTTCCGGGAAGTTAATATAAACTGTAAAAACATTGCTATAAATATGATTAATACCCAGAAAGGGTATATCTCTTTAAGAGTGAATGCAACAAATACAACCATTATTAATATAAAATCAGCTAATACATCCAAATAAGCACCTAGTGGTGATTTCAAACCATAATTTCGGGCAATATATCCATCGAGCACATCGGTAATCAGGGCAAAAACAAACAAATTCGTGGCCAGAAATATATTAGAATTAATAAATGAAATCAAAAAAACTGGAGCAATAATAATTCTTATTATGGAAAGTATAGATGGAATATTTTTCCTAAAATGAATATTAGTATTAATTAAATCCATTAGGGATATTATAATACTTTCATTAATATTTTTTACTAATTTCAAAATAATAATTAAAAAATACTTTCTATCATTTAAGAAAAAATATCCAAAAATAAAAAAACAGTTTCCATCATACTATAAAAAATATCTGAAAATATAATTTAAAATAAGAAATATTTGTAATATGTATAAAATAAAAAATAAATAGATTATACTAATTTCTTTTTAACCTCTACCGGCATTTCACTGTCAGCACATATTTCAAATAAATGGCCACATTCATTGCATTTAATTACTCCTACAGAACCTTGTGGTATATGTGGAATATAAAAAGCATCGCCACCAGAATCAACATTTCTTTTATGTGATATTCTTTTATCCGTTGATCCACATTTTGGACATTCTTGGTTTAAATTTTCGCATTTCATGATTTTCCCTTCTATATTTTATTTAATAATGAACTTAATAAATAGTTCGTCTTTAATCGAATGTACTATTCTTTACGAACGATAGTATATAAATATTGCGATTATTCTAAATTTCGTATTATATTAAAATTTCCGAGCCAATTTATTGGCCACATTTAATCTTTTGATCGATAAATCATTCTAATATTAATCCAAATTATATTAAGCGAAATTAAATAGAAAAAGTAAATGAAGTGCTATTTATCCTCTCTAACCTTAATATCATCACCAGAACTAACATTTCCCCCAACTAAGACCAAAGCAAATATCCCTTCAGTGGGCATGACACAATTCCCTACTTGCTGGTAAATAGCACAACGAGTATGACATACTTTTCCAATCTGGGTCACTTCCAAAATAACTTCATTACCAATCTCCAGAACAGTACCAATAGGTAGAGACTTTAAGTCAATATCTTGGGTGGTTAAATTTTCGGCAAAGTCACCAGCCTTAACATCTAGGCCTTGTTTAACCATTTTATCAATACTTTCTTGAGCCAATAAAGAAACCTGTCTATATGATAGACTATCAGCATGGGCATCTCCTTCTAATCCATAATTTTTGATTAATCGGGCTGTTTTTATATCTTTTTTCCGGGTTTGTTTCTCTTTACTTAGGCAAACTGCAATTATTTTTCCCATTTTATCGACCAAACAGTTATGAATTTTATATTTGAGGTAAGCTAATTATTCGTTAAATAATTATAATTTCTTTGAATAAGAGTTTTTTTAATAGACATGGAAGTAATAACAACACACAAATAGATTATAGATTAACAAGTATTGTTATATTAAAATAATCTTTAATTAAATAAAAAATAAAAAGAAATAGTAAATTTACTTAATTACTATTTTAATTTAAGGCATAGTAAAGCAAAAACTAAATTTTATTATTTGCTTGCTTTAACCTTTTCTTGGGATATTTTTATGTCGCCGTTATTTTTTAAAATATCAATAGCTATTTCTGCGACTTTTTCTCCAGAAACCAGCATTCCACCAAATGTAGGGCCCATTCTAGACTGTCCAAATGCAGTAGCAACTGCCATTCCTGTAACTAAAAGTCCAGGATATACTTCTTTTGTATGTTCTACTATAGCATCTTCAGATTTTTCTACCCACATAGGAGAGAATCCTTCAATATCAACCAGTCCTCTCTCTTCTAAAGAGTTAACAACAACCGCATCATGACCTGTTGCATCAATAACAAGTTTTGATTCTATTGCCACCGGATCAACACAAGTAATTGCTCTTGGGAGTGCAGAAACTGGGGTCCAGTTAATAACAACACCTGAGACTTTGTCATCTCTTAAAACTACATCATCAAATTTGGTCATGTTTATAACTTTCACACCTGCATCACAAGCACTAGCTATTAGTTTGGAACATGCATGAGGACCATCAGCCACATAAAGGCCTTCCTGAAACTCTTTGTAAGGTACTCCAATTTCATCCAGGATTTTTTGGCCTGGTGCTCTGACAGTGAGTTTATTCATTAAATAACCACCAATCCAGAATCCTCCACCAAGATAATTGTTACTTTCAATTAACAGGGTTTTTACACCGGCTTCAGAAAGTTTTTTTGCAGCATATAGTCCACTGGGACCTGCACCAATAATAATTACATCACTTTCAATATATTCTATAAATTCTTCAGCAAATTCAGATACTATGGCTTTGGTTACATCTTTTTCAGATGCACTTGAAAATTTAACCATGATTTCTACCTCCAAAATTTCATTTTTATAATAAATGAACTTTAATTAACTTTGTTAAGTTTTGAATTAAAAAAAATTAAAAACAAAATATAATTAAATTTTTAATTCAATAATATTGTCAAATACATCATCCAAAACTGATTTTAGATCAAGATCCTCTTGAACTTCTAAAGTCTGGTCTAAATTAGCATTGGTTTCAGGATATCGCGGTGCGGCTTTACATCCACTATCTGGAAGGGTTGAAATAGGAAAGGTTCCAATTTTTCTACCAATATTCTCGATTTCCAACTTGTCCAAGCCTATTAGTGGACTTAAAACTGGAAGATTTGCCGAATATCTGGTGGCTAAAATATTAGGGAGTGTTTGAGAAGCTACTTGCCCCACACTACTACCATCAATAATAGCTAGAGCGCCCTCTTTTTCGGCCAGTTTTTCTGCAACCTGGTACATCCCACTCTTACAGAAAACACATGTCATTCTCTCTGGTGCTTCATCCTGGCATTTTTTCAGATAATCTCCATATTTTGCCTGGTAAACTTTTAATTTAGAACCTGAAGCATATTCTTTTAGCTTACGGGCAATTTTAAGAACTTTTTCAGATGGTTCAGTAAAGGGTTGATTATTAAAGTTTAATATAGTTACATCACATCCTCTTTTCATCATGAGATAAGTAGCCACTGGAGAATCTATACCTCCAGATACTAGAGATATAACTTTTCCCTGGGTTCCGATAGGCATTCCACCGGGGCCCTGTATTTTTTCATGATATATGAATGTTTTGTTTTCTCTGATTTCTAAAAATAGTTCGAAATCCGGGTTGGATAAATCTACCTTTGACTCGGTCTTATCAAAAAATGCAGATCCTGCAAAGGCAGCAATTTCTTGACTAGTGAAATCATGTTCACCTACTCGACGAGCCCTTATGGCAAATGATTGATCAGGTGAGAATATTCCTTCTTTTAAGAGTTTTTCCACATATTCATGGATTTTGGCCTTTATATTTTCTTTTGTGGTTACGGTTTCCACAGCCGGTGAAAATGAAACTAATCCAAATATTTTTTTTAGTTTTTCAATAGTATTGGGTACAAATTCAGGGTCATTATTATTTTTAGAGGGATAAAGTAAAAATCGGCCACCATCATTGATTATTTTCCCTTCTAATGAGGCATGAATATTGTAAATTAATTTTTTTTCAAATCTTCTTCGAACCGGGGGACTTTTAATACCGATTTCTCCATATCTAAGTAATAATAACTTATAATCCATTTAATCCCTCTCCAGTTTATTTTAATATTATTTATGCTTTAAATTTAATAATCATTTATAAAATGATTTAATTATATAAATTAGACATTATTCCTACGTCATAAGTAAAATAATTGCATTATCCTCCATAGATAACCTGAATTATTTTGACCATATCTCCTTTTTTTAGAATTGAACTTTCCAGAGCAATTTTTCCATTTTGAGTAACCACTACTTCGGCAGGATTTATTTCCAGACTAGTGAGTAGATTCTCCACCGAAATATTTTCCTCTGGAAAATCGATTTTAGAGTCATTAAAATCTATTTCCATATTGAATTCTCCTTATCTATGATACTTTAGAATTAGAGATTTTAGTTTCTAGACTAATAATCCTCAATGAGTTTTGTAATCTTTTTATTAACAATTGTTATATAATTTTAGTTATATAAATATTCCTATAAGTGACATAAAGTACTAAATATAAATTTAATCGTTAATTTTTACTGGATTCATTTTTAATTATATATAAAAAAGTGAAGAATGAGATAAATTGATGATTATTTTCAGTCGATTCCTTTACCCAGATCTTCAATTAAATCATCCACATCTTCCAGGCCTATGGATAATCGTATTAGTTGATCCGTTATACCTGCTTTTAATCTTGCTTCAGGAGCCATGGAAGCATGACTCATTGTAGCAGCATGTTCTACTAGTGAATCCGCACCACCTAATGATTCAGCTAGGAAGAATAAATCCATTTTATTTAAAAATGTTTTAACATCTGATTTTAGATTGAATGAAACTATTCCTCCGTATCCAGTCATTTGTTTTTTGACAATATCGTATCCCGGATGTGATTCCAGACCAGGATAGAATACTTCATCCACCTTAGGATGGTCAAATAGGTACTCGGCCACAGCAATGGCATTTTTTTGGTGATGTTCCATTCGGGCAGGTAGTGATTTTAATCCTCTTAAAACTAGCCATGAGTCAAATGGAGCTGCATTGGTTCCCAGGCCATTTAAAAGAAAGTGAATATCCTCAGCCAGCTTTTTGGTAGTGGTGATAACCGCGCCTCCAATTACATCTGAATGGCCATTTAGATACTTAGTAGTGGAATGAACCACCAAATCAATCCCAAAGTCAATTGGTTTAAGGAAGTAAGGTGTGGCAAAGGTATTATCTGCTACAGTTAAAATATCATGTTCTTTTCCTATTCTACCAATCATTTCTAGGTCTGTGACGTTTAAAAGAGGATTGGAAGGTGTTTCAACCCATATAAGTTTAGTATTGGGTTTTATAGCATTAATTATGGTTTCTTCATCATCCAGCTTTAAAAAGGTGAACTCAATACCAAATCTTGGTAAAATTTCAGCAAATAACCGGTGAGTACCACCATAAATATCATCTGATGCAATGACATGATCTCCTAAACTTAATAAATGAAGAGTAGTAGATATAGCAGACATTCCACTAGAGAAAGCAAATCCTTCGTTTCCACCTTCTAAGGCTGCAAGAGCATCTTCCAATGCACTTCGAGTGGGGTTACTTGTCCTAGAATAATCATGTTCTTTAGGTTCGTTATAATCATCAAAGACAAAAGTAGATGTCTGATAAATGGGGGTGCTTATTGCTCCGGTATGAGGGTCTGGTTTTCTACCGGCATGTACCGTTTTTGTTGAAAATCTCATTTTAATTTCTCCTTATCCAATTATAAATCGGTTTAATCCATTAAAGAAAACTGAAAGTTAAAATAAATACAATTAGAATAAACCATCTAATTTGGAATTTACAATCCTTATATAACAATTGTTATATAAAAGTTACGGTTATTTTTTGAAATAATAAAAAATACTCCAATGAATATTAGGAAAATATTGAAAATAGGGAAAATATGGAATTTGATCAAATAAAGAAAATATCAATATCGTAAAATAAGAAATAACTAAAAAAAAGTTAAAAATAAGAAATTAAAATAATATAAAAAATTATTTACGGGCCCTGGCAATTTTCCTAGCAATAACCAATTCACCAATGGCAATTAAGCCCACAAAGAATTTTTCCAATCCTCCAGTGGCCCAGATAGCTTCTCCAAAGGTGGAGTTCTTAATATTGTGTTCATATTCCTGAGGTTTAATTCTTTTTCCAGTTCTTCTGCGGGTTATGATGGCAGATGCTTCCATTAGTTCTTCCCAGCTTACACCTTTTAATTCTAGTTCCATGGCCTCAAATATCTTGGAGACCTTAATTTCATATAATTGTGATAAAGTATCCACTATATCAAATGATCTTACCACACCGCGAACCACATCATCATGACCTAAAACAGGAATACTGACCAGTTTATTATGGGATGTTTCCAGAACAGCCATACGGGCAGGGTCATCTTCCATAACATGAACAATATCCTCTTTAGAATGCATTATATCTGCTACTGTGGACAGTTTTTCCCTAAGACCTCGGGTAACATCCAGAGATGTAATCCAACCCACTAATCTCATATCATTGTCCACCACAGGGGTAGTGAATTTACGGTATTTTTCCATTTTAATAGAAACTTCTACCAATCCCTGATCAGGGGATACAAAAATAAAATCCTTATCCATAATCTCCTTAACTTTCATTGGCCATCCTCTCCAGAGTTAATGCATTTACCGGACATTTAGTCGAGCAAACATCACATGATATACATTTATCTTTATCAAGAACAATCTCGCCGTCTTCTAGTTTAATGGCCCCGGTAGGGCAATTTTCTTCACAGATTAAACATTCAACACAAGTATCCTGATCAATTATTAATTCCCGGGTTTCAATAACCGGACCCAACTCTCTTTCCAGAGTTATGGCATCTGCCGGGCAAACACTAGCACATGAACCACAGCCGACACAAAGTTCTCGATTTATATCTGCTGGCTGGTCATTTTCAACTGTTATGGCGCGGGTAGGACATAACCTGGCACAAGTCCCACAGGAAGTACATTTTTCAGGTGATACCTCAATATTCTTCATACGGATAATTCTATGAGGAACTTCAGTACTCTCCAAGTGGTATTCAACCTTACCATCAACGGTAGCTGTACTTTTAAATACGCTGATACATCTCACCGGGCATGTTTGAGCACATATTTCACATTTAACACAATTATTAAGAATTTTAGCAGGTTTTATAACATCAGCACTTTCAATAGCATCCACCGGACATTCTTGTGAGCAAAGGTTGCATCTAACACATCGGGGTGAAATATTAATGAATTTATCAGAGATGGTACATTCTTCAATATCTCCCTGAAAATCTTCCACATACTCCTCTAAATCAGCTGATTTTAAGGCAACCTCCTTTTGAAGATCCACCATTTTCTTTTTAAAACTTATATCCATAATTAAACCTCTAAGACGAGTTGTAATAATGCTATTTATGCACCAATAACATGAACAATCTTATTTTTAATTCAAGTGAAATTAATAATTTTTAAATTTTATAGTTAGGAAATTATCTTAAATTGTGATAAAGTGATTCTTTTTATAAGCATTAATTAAATATGCATAACTTAAACCTATTAATTCTTTTCATATTTTTCTAGGGACATATCATCAATTAAGGGCAACCCATCAGTGGCACCTATACATTCAACACATCGAGAGGCCACTTTATTTCCAAATTCACACGCATCTTCCAGAGAGAATTTTTTGATTACCCCATATAAAAAACCGGCATTGAAAGAATCCCCAGCACCAGTTGTATCCCTACATTCAACCTTAAAACATGGTTTAAAAATAGATTGTGAACCATCAAAGGCCATAGCACCTTTTTCTCCCATTTTAACCACTACTGTATCAATCCCATAATTAGTAAATGTTTTTAATGATTTAATTAAATCAGAGTTATCTTGAAAATTATCTTTTTTAAGGAGTATTTTTAATTCCAATTCATTGAGTAGTAAAATATTGGTACTGTATAGAATCTTCTCCAGAGATTTTATTCCTTTGTGAGCATAGATCATTCCGGGATCAAAACTAATCTTGATACCCGAAATTTCATCCAATAATTTTTCCTGAGCATAAAATGATTCACCTACAAAAGAGCTTAAATGAAGTATTTTAGTTTTGGAAACATGTTTAATATCAATTTCATCTAAAGTTATAGTATCATTGACACCCGGTTCAACATACAATGCACGTTCACCCTGGGAATCTATAAAACCCATTACCCTACCACTGCGGCCTGAAGGAGATGTTATAATGCATTTATCATCAATGTTTTCATGGATTAAGTTATTATGAAGTATATCCCCTTCTCTGTCCTGGGCCACTTTACCAATGAAACCAGTTTTAAGATTTAAGCGAGAACCGCCAATGATAGTATTAGCAGCAGATCCGCCGCAAGTTTCTGTGAATCCATTTACAAAGCTTTCTTCATCAGCTCCAGCTATTTTATCCACCAGATGAAGCTGGTCCATGTTAAGGGCTCCAAAACCCATTATATCCATTGAAGAGTTTTTATCTTTCATTTATACTGATCTCGTTTTGATTTATTAGTGAAATTTTTAATATTGTGCTTATTTTTAAAATAGATCTATTTTAAAATAGGTCTTTCAAGTGAAGTTTATATTTACCAAGCTTGCCCTGGTAGTTGCCTGCCGAGATTTTATTAACCCCTTCCACTTCACAGGCCGCCTCAATACCTACTTTCATGGCTTGCATCACATTTTCCATATCCAGACCATTAATCACAATTTCCGGGATATATTTTGCTTTTTCCGGAACCAATGATTCTTCTTGAAGTTTTGGCTTCAGTGAAGGACAATATGGATGGTTGGTCGTGGGTCCAATCCATGGATAGTTAGTTTCGGGTTTGGATGCTGCAGAACAAATATCAAAGGGTGTGATAATTCCTTCCACTTCTTTAATTGCTTCTAGGGCATTTTGACCAGCTTCCATTACTGTTTCTCTGGTTTCACACATATACCAAAAATTAGCACCCATAAAACCACTCTGATATCCCAGTTGGTGTTCTACTTTGAAATCAGGAATAGCAATAGGTACCACAATCATTTTTCGCCCATTTAATTCTTCTTCCCATTCATATCCATCTCCACAGTGGCCCACTTGTTTCATCATACCTAGGTATCCCTCTGGGAGAGGTGTGGCATTATAAAGAGAGGTAAATGGTTTTACCAGAATATCCTGGCGAATACGGTAGGATAATTCCACTTCAAATTTTTCCAGATCATCTAGTCCAAACCAGAACTGAACTATAACACCATTTTTACCGTCAGGAGTTTTTGATGAGTCAATAAATGATTCCACACCACCCTCAACTCGACCAATAACAGCTCCGGGGGTAGAGGTGGAATCATATGCAGCCCTTTCAATTATTTGATCATTATCAGCAGTTATGATGGCCCGGACACATTTTCCATCAAATATTTCACAGTAAGTATCTTCAATTTCTATTCCATTAATATCCATTCAATACACCCCAATGGACTCTTAGATTAAATTTCAAATGAAATCTTAGACTTATTCTACAAGGGACTCTTAAGTTAATGTTCATTTAACCCAGCCCTCCAATAGATTCTCCTCTGATTTTTTTACGAGATTTCATGCTTTCTGTTAATAGATATTCCTGGTTATCTGGAGTGATTATTTCCATTATTGGTAAATCAGATGCAAAAACTTCTTCAAATTCTTTAAGAATATTTAAATTAACCCTGAAATTAGATAAGGCCCTTTCAGGATCTGTGGCATATGCTTCAACAAATTGTTTAACATAATCACTGTTAAATCGAGAGTGTAAATCCATTAAAAGAGAAGTGGCAACAGTATGATTTGATATTATGGCAATTTCAGCAGCATTAATAGCAAACTCATTACCATTAAAAGAAATAGAAATTCCTTTATTTTCCCCGGCCAGTGCTAATGGTTCCACATCAGTTATACTATCACCGATATACATGATTTTTTCAGGGGTTAAACCTGTTTTATTTAAAATATCTTCCACAGCCAGTTTTTTACCTACACCACCAACGGTTTTTATCTGGGGGAGTATTTTTCCTATTTCCATGGATGGTATTTCCTGGAAGAATATTTTATCCATTGTATCAAAATCAGCACCATCCACAATGATGTCCTTAATTTTTTTCAGTTTTTCAGATTCATTAGTAGATAATGATACTGTATCCAGGTCTGTTTGGGTGGAATATGTATTTTCCACTGGAAATCCGGTTAAATTGCATAGAGCTTCAATATACTGTTGGTAACTGGTACTAACTATGAATGAATGCATCATGTTATGGGCCAGATTAATAGTTTCTTTAGCACCGGGAACCATCTGCACAGTTTTTCTGGAAAACTCAATCATCTTCTGATTGTTGAGCCCATAAGCTTTTAAAAAAGGAACTATCAGTTTAAGAGTATCTCCTGCATTATAACCTGGTTTTTTTATTTCATCTACCAGTATATCATCGAATTTACTTACTGCTTGGAAGAATTTATCTCCTTGAGGGATAAAATGCTCTGATAATTCGAATGCATTATCATTAATGGATAAAGGCCCTTCACAGTCAGTTATGAAAAGTTTTTTTGACAAAAAAATGTTCCCTCCTAATAAAAGAGAATTTGAGAATAATTTATTCTTTTCTTTGGACAGTTATAGAGTTAACAGGACATATGGACTGACATTCACCACAGGCAATACATGCCTCTTGATTAACCATAACTTCATCGTTTTCCATGTTTAATGCATCAACCGGACATTTGTTAACACATACCCCACAGGACTGGCAGAGAGTATCATTAACTTTAACTTCTCCCTGGCGCGGTTCAGTAATTTGTCGCCTTTTGACCAGAATCTTATCATCTGTAGTTATGAAATATTCTTCTTTTAAGTTAATAGCTTCTACTGGACAAGTTTGGGCACACTTACCACAGTATACACATTCAGAACTTATATGGATTGGTGCTGGCATCTCCAGTTCAATACATCTTACCGGGCACTTTTCAATACAGGCACCACACCCAATACAATTTTCCTCTATCACTGCAATATTTCGTTGAGGAGATGTGAATTCAATAATTTCTTTTATATCTCCTATTTCCAAATCAGAATCAACCATATGCTCAATATCATCTTTTATAATTGAGGTCACATCTATTTCAAATTCTTCTTCCGGATTTTGATAACTGATATCTCTTAAAATTTTATTTAAGATATTATCAATTTTTCCAGCGTCCTTGGCCAGTTTTTCAGATTCTTTTTCAAGAAGCTCTGATACTATATCCATAGTTTTGATTTTAGAGAATTGTTCGTAAGCCCTTTTTCGGGATGAATATTTTATAGCCGCAGAAGGACAGACTTCGAGACATTCCTCACACCGTGCACAGTAGGAAGGATCAATGTAGGGCATTTTACTTATTTTACCTACATTTATTGCGCCCCTGGAAGGACAAACTCGAGTACATGTCATACACCCAATACAGTCTTTCTGGTTCACCACTATAGCTTTTCCTCCAACCACAGATCTTGGTAAAATTTTACCGTATTTAATGGCTTCTGTAGGACATACTCGTGAACAGAATCCGCACCTTACACATTTATCCTCATCAATTTCACTGTGCGCTTCTTCATTTCCAGATGACACCAGTTTTATAGCGGCTGTTTTACATGCACTGACACATGCTCCGCATCTTCGGCAAAGTTTAGGGTTGATATTAGGAACGTTTTCTCTAATTGGTTCTGAGAGAATAGTTCTCATTTTAATAGCATCATAAGGACAAGCTTCCCTGCATAATACACATCCAAAACATTTATCATCCAGTTCTATTTGTTTACCTGGAGGTGTTTCATGCACCGCATCCACAGGACATGCTTCTAAACAAGGGCGATCCTTACATTTTTCGCACTTGCTGTGGTCAATTTCATAGTCCACTTCAACATCCCGGAGTGGTTTGAAGATTTTGTTAGTTGTTACAGGAATATTAATCAACTCCTAAGAGACTTTTTTGCCGTTAATAATGATTTTAAACGATTTTATAATTATAATCAAGTTATTATAAGCTAAACAATGTTTTCTTAAATTAAATGGTTTTGTTAAATATGATTACTCTACCACCGGTAATTGAGATGGTTTAAGTGTGATTAAAATAACATCTTCCTTATTTACATTCGTATCAATACGGAATTTGGCCACATAATAACCAGCCACTCCAAAGGGACATGTTTGATAGCATGTACTGCATCTTAAACATTTATCAGGATCTCTTTTAACACCATCTTCTTTTTTATATGTTATGGCGCCTGAAGGACATTCACTCACACAAAGGCGGCAATTAGTGCATTTATCCTTGTCCCAGGTTAATATCCTCATTTTTAAACGATCGGTCATTTTTTCCATTAAATCCTGGACCATATCTTCTTTGTTTATTATAGCCAAGGCTTTTTCCTTTAAAGGGGCCAGAGGGTATTCCATTTTAAATGTTTTATCGTGAGGTAATTTTTTAATCTCATCCTGGCGATTTTCTATAGTTTTTTCTAGAGTATCTACTATTAAACGAATAATTTCTTTTTGTTCATCTATATTGGAGATATGAACCACTTTCAAAGCCCCTTTAACTGGGCAAGCATCGGTACAATCCCCACAAGAGATACATTTACCCTGATCCACCGTGATTTTATTATCTTCCTCAATTATGGCATCCACTTGACAGGATTTCATACATTTTTTGCATCTAATGCAGAGATAATCGTCAATAACATACATTTTATCCACAGGTAGAATTGTGAATTCTTCCCGGATGAGGTGATTTTCACCACAGGTTAATGTTTTAGGGTCAGTTGGACATACTTCTGCACAAAAACCGCACCGGATACAAGCCCCTATACTAATTTCGGGGTAGGTTAGTCCATCATGGTCTGCGGTGTCCTCGTCCCTGATTAATCTTATTGCTCCAGGGGCCGGGCAGGCTGCTGTGCATGCTCCACACCCTATACAATATTCTTTAAAAACTTCTGGAAAATCTCTAAAACGATCTGGTTTTTCCATTATTTCGTATTCAGATTTTGCTCCAGCAAATTTTTCTGCCCATGATTTTCGAGCAAATTCGTACATGTACCATATTACAGAAGACATAGGGCATCATCACATCGTAAATTTAATTCATTTTTTTCTCTAGATAATATATTTTTGATAATTGTGAATATAGGAGAATATTTTTATTTAATATCAAATATTCCCTGGTAATGTTTTTCTTCACCTTTTTCATTGGCAACTATCACTCGCTCTGCACAAGCAATGCAGGGGTCTACACTGGCATAGGTGGCTATGGCGTCGGAGACTGTGGCCACGTCATTTAGCATGTAGCGAGCACAGGAATCAATATTCATGATACTTGGTGTTCGAATAGAAACATTATTAATTAAATTACCATTGGTTTCAATCATATAGGTAACTTCTCCCCGGGGGGCTTCATTTCTCCATTCTCCATATCCTTTTCCAATTTCTACCTTATTACGTATATCTCCTTTAGGTATGTTCTCAATAACCTGTTTAATCAGGCTGATGGATTGGGGTATTTCATCAAATCGGTTCATGTTACGGGCAAAATTATCTCCTTCTTTTCTCCAGATAACCTTAAAGTCCAGATGATCCCGGTAGGTATGGTGGTCTTCCCGGAGATCGTGTTTTAATCCAGACCCTCTGCCTATTGGTCCCACGGCTCTTCCTTTAATAGCATCTTCTTTACTCATTCGACCTACTTTTTTAGATCTTAATCCTACCAGAGGGCCTTGTTCATACATCTCCACATATCTATCATAGCCGGCTTCCAGTTTTACCATGATTTCCATAATCTGCTGGAGGTGAATATCTTTGGCATCCATGCGGACACCTCCCACCACATTCCAACCCATGTTAACTCGGTTACCGGTTAAAAGTTCTATGGCATCCATTACTGGTTCTCGCAGGGCCAGCATGTACATGAAAAGGGTTTCGTGTTCTATGGCCTTAAAAAATGTGGAGTTGGCTAGTAAATGGCTTTGAATACGGTCAAGTTCATTGGTTAAGACACGTAAATACTGTGCTCTTAGTGGTGCCTGTTCTCCAGATATTTTTTCAAAGGTTTCGGCAAAGGTTTGGGTGTGGATATATGAACATATACCACATACTCTTTCTGCAAGGTATATGGCCTTTTGCCAGGTTTTTCCTTTCATTATTCGTTCGATTCCCCTGTGAACGTAACCATAATCTATTTCTGCACTTATAACTTTTTCTCCTTGTGTTTTAAGCTTTAAGCGCAGTGGTTCCTTTAATCCAGGGTGAATTGGTCCTAGTGGTAAAATCATTTCTTTTGCCTCCCTTTGGCAGCTATAGCTCCAGGAGCAACAGCAAGTATAGCTTCTAATATTTCTGAAGGTCTAGGCGGACAACCAGATACCTCAGCATCCACAGGTATAAAATCAGATGCAGGTGCATTTACACTGCTGCCTTCCTGATTAAACACATCCCCTGATATAGGACAGTTTCCCAGAGCAACAACAACTTTGGGTTCAGGTGCCTTGGTATAAATTCTTCTCAGGTTTTCTTTCCACTGTTCGGTAACTGCTCCTGTAACCAGGATAACATCAGCTTCCCTTGGATTATTGTGAACATAAATCCCGTATTGTTCCAGATCGTATCGAGGAGATAGTAGGGCCACCACTTCAATATCGCAGCCATTACATCCCCCTGAATTCACCAGACAAACGTGAATGGAACTCTTCCTTACTATATCTTTAAGAGCATCTAACATTTCTTTACCTCTTAATTTTCCCTCATAAGATTTTTTAAATGTGAATTATTTGATATTTTTTTTTATTGAATAAATGGAAATATGTGATTTTATTTAATATAGATAATTTTTTTTATATAAATGGAATTATGATTTTTTTAATATTTAATTTAAATAATTATGGAATTTATTGTTATTAGGCTTGAATTTAATGGAATAAATGAATTTTTTATAGAGCAAATTACTCCTTTATTAACTTTAAAAGCTGGTGTCTACCATCTTCCAATGCTTTATCATACTCGACACCATCCAATATTTCTTGTGTGATTTTACTGGTTATTTCATCGGCTTCTTTGGGAGATACAATTTCCATAACATCTGCCAGCCAACATAATCTTAAATCGGCGTGTAATCTTTCTTTAATGCATCGAGGACGTGCTGATTCAAAACGGGGGTGTAACGCTTCCAAGCTGGACATGTCCAGTTTATTAATAAGGATTTGTTCAAATTCATCATAATCAATTTCCAGTTCACTGGATAATGGCTTTACGATGTCATCCCTCCATTTATAACTTCTAATAATTCTGGTTTTCATCAACTCCAGAATTTCTTGATCATGGTCCATTAATAACACCTTGCTTGAAATTTTATAGCTTAATTTTTGTAATTATATAATTGTAATGGAAGCTATCTTTTATAATATACTGGTAAGTAAATAGACAGCTCCTGAAATAATAACACCAATAACTGTTTCATATCGCCCATATCCCGGCCTCATCCCGAAAACCATGGCCACCATGAATAAACCCAAAGTAATTGAAATCATAGGGGAGATTAATGGTATTAACATGTTATTGAGAAGAATAAACCAGCCTACAACGGCTACTATTAGTGCAATAACATCAATTTTTTCTGTTACAAAGGGTGCTGAATACTTTTTATAACTCAGCAGTAATCCCACGATAGATCCCAGTACAAAGGATATTAAATATATGAGGTAAAGTAAATCGGTCACGAATATCACCATTTAAGCTGGTTGGTATAGAACTATGAAGGCCACAATAAAGAATAATAAAGCAATAATAAATGCATATCCTTCCAGTTTTTCAGAATAATGAACTGCCTTGTCCTTGTGAATATAGGATAAAAGTACGGTAAAAAAAACTGCCACCAGAGTAACAGGAATTACCACTATCCACTGCAGGAAGGCCGCCAATCCACTGGCCAATATTACTCCCCCAGCAACTAAAGCTGTCAGAAATATTAAATCTTTTTCTTCTGCCATTTCTAATTCTCCTTCCATAGAAACTTTATAATTAATTATAATAAATTTTATAAGATTTTTTTGATGTATTTAGTGATTAAAAGACTATTCATCAGTTTTTTAAGATTTTTGGGTGATTAAAAGACTATCATCAGTAATATGGAACCAACAATACCAATAAAGGCAAATGTTACCTGCATCATAACCGAGTGATTAGGGTTTAATATTGGTGTAACAGCGTTGATAAATGCCACTATAATGCTCATAATAACCATTCCCACCAGATATCCCAGTAAACTTAAAGGACCTATAAAGACGGTTAAAAATACCCAAAGGAGCATATACCATGCAATGGATTCTGAGATCATTAAATATCCTCTTAGTACTCCAAAGTGCTCGGTTTCATAACCAGATATAATATCCTTTCCTTTGGTTATAGCAAAGGGAGAGTAAGGTGCTTTGGACAATATTAATACAAAGAACATAACTGCTGCTAATGGTATAGTGAACAATAAAGGCCCATTTGCGGCCTGATAACTTACAATATTGCTGAGTATCATGCTGCCTGTTTGAAGGTAGATGATTATTAGTACTGCAAAGAGTGGAACTTCAGCTGCTGCTGAGAATACTGCCCTAACACAGCTTAGTTTACCATAAGGTGATCCAGAAGAGGATCCCGCATTATGTTCCACGATTTTGTGCATGGCGTATACACCAAAGATAAGTAACAATGATCCATAAGTAACTGGACCCATGATAACCGCGGTAATCCATATGGCCGATAATGTGCTGGCAATAGCTACATAAAAAGGCATTGCTGCTGTTTTTGGGAAAGATGATTCTTTAATATAAAATTTTAGGGTGTGCAGTAAATGTTGTATAACAGGAGGTCCTGGACGCATCTGTATACGTGCCATGATCTTCCTCTGCAATCCAAATAGGATACTTCCCACTAGGAAAGCGATAATAACATTTAACAGGATGTTTGCCATTAGATTCATTTCATCACCGGTAATAAGTTGAGAGATTTAAACCGTTAGTATCCAATAAATGGTTCTCTGGTTCTCTCATCTTCCTCCTCTTTTGTAGCCTGGGCCATATTGATTAGACCCAGGGATAGTAAAAATAATGGTATTAAAGTAATTGATATTCCATATACAATCCAGCTAGCTGGATTAAAGATCAGGGCATATCCTATACCTATAATTGAAATGGTAAGCATTAGATAACTTGCTAATTTTATTTTATTCATATTATCACCTTTTACCCTAAACCCATATAATTATAAATTTTTAATTGTTAAATCCATCCATATTATTTAAAATGGTTTATTAATGATTAATAATATTTCTATTGCTCTAATAATCACCAGCAGTGAACTTAAGTGAATAATCAAGATGAAAGGAGAACCAGGAGTTCTAAACATTTCGGCCTTGGTAGCATAAAATGGAGCTACACCAGTTTCACCCATAATACCCATCAGTAGTAATAGGGAAGCAAAGTACATCATTGGTGTGGTGGCTACATTGGCCAGTGCTAACAAACTTAATGTTCCTGAAGCAGCCAGTATTAATGCCGCACCTCCAAATAGTGGTAGGGATGCTATCATGGCAATTAAACCGTACTGGAAAGCAGCGTCAAGTACATCCACCATCTTCACAGCAGATACAATACCAATATTGACTATTCCTATAAGTGCTACAAATAATGTGAAGTTAAAAAGGTCTCCGGTTATCATGGCTCCGGCAGTGGCCAGACCACATACTATAGCCAGAAATCTTCTGATTTTAAATTCTTCCAGACCTACTGTTACTCTATTATTTTTAAGAGAACCAAAATCGGCTTCCACCTGAGTTTCAGTTCGGCTTATGGCAATTAATATGGTAAATATAAGGGCACCGGCAAACATGAACAGGCTGAAAGGAGTAATATAAAATACAATATCGCCCAGAGGTATTTGACCTAATATTTGTCCGCCTAATGTTGCTATATCCATCTGATACTCCTCTTTAAATTTTTAACATGATTTATTAAAATTATTGGCCATTATAAGCCAGATTATTGATTATAATATTTTATTTTCTATTAAATTCTTCTCGGGCCATGACACCAATTAATCCCATCTTGGAGGCTACTTTTATCAGTACACCAAATGAAGACATGAAAAGACCCAGCAACCAGTATTGGGGAGCCACAAAGAATATTAAGAATCCCGCCAACCATATGGTCCAGGCTATACCTGAGACACCTGCAATTCCATTCCATACGGCAACAGGGAGTCCGCGAGATTTTTTACAAATTGCATAAAATAGCACTCCTCCACCGGCAATGGCACCACCAGTAAATCCACTTAAGAATACGCCATAAGCAATCAAAATGACCGCAATGAAATTAGGTGCGGTGGACATTATTTCCATGTTCATATTAAAGGGGACTGGTATTGAAGGAACCTTTTTACCAGTTTTTCTCATTTCACGACTCATCAATATCTCTGAGATTGCCATAATCTCAGCTAACTCAACTACCAGACCAGGCAGTATTAGTGCTTCTGCCAGATCCGTTCCCACCGATGCTACAATAACTAGCATGGAAAGTCCCACCAGGTCTGTGAGTATAAGGGCGCTTAAATCATTTTTTTGGGATGATATGGCCAGAAGAGCTATAAAACCGGTTATTAATCCGACATAAAGTGCTGGAAGAAATAATGAAACTGTGAATTCCGGTACAAGTGTAGGTACTAGTATCATTCTTCTTTCCTCCTCATGGTAAAGTTCAGTGCAACCCATGATGCAATGACAAAGGCCATCATGAGAATAGAGGATTCTAATATTGTATCAAATCCACGAGTGTAGTAGAGTATTTCATCTATTAGCCCACCCGGAGATGAATAAATAGAAGTACCATAGTAATATGTGGTATTTTTCACACCTATTGCTATTGGTGAAAGGTAAGCAGTTGTCATTCCTAGTTTTTTAGCGTTTTGAGGATACTGGGCTTTTACTATTCCCGGCTCCACTAAAGGAATTCCCCCCCTATCATACGGCGCCATAGGGTTCATTTGATCTATTTGTTCCTGGGGCGCGGGTCGGGGGTATATTTGGTGGTCATTTAATCCCATTGGAAGTATTAAACCAATTAGTAACATCAATCCCAGAACAATTGAGAAGAATCTAGGGATTCTTTTGGGGTTGGCCAGTTCATTCCATATTTGACCTATGTCCTTCATAGTTGAGCCCCCATTTCTTCCATTCTAACGATTACTCTGAGTAAAATCATGGTAATAATTGCCGAAGCAGCAATAAAGGTTAAAAGAGCTAAGGTGTGATTGTAGGTCAATAAAATTAAAGAAAGTCCTATGGTCGGGATTTCTGTATTTAATGTCCGGATAATGGGATCTTTAACACCGGGTCCTGCCACGGTGGCCAGAGTTCCTCCCACCAGTAAGATGCATCCTGTATAGAACCATATTTGTGTTTCAATCAAGTTCATCTCCCTCCAGGGATCTCTTTTTTTGTCTTGTTTCGTTTAATTTAATTATAGCCATTAATAAGATAATGGTGACAATGGGATCAAATATAGAAGCAGCCATAGCAACATCAAGATATTTGGCAGCCACTACTGTGGCAATAAACCCTCCTTGGAGTAAAGTAAACATGATTACTTTATCTAGGGGTTTTGGTAGAACAACCACTCCAATTGCTCCAATTAACATTACCACTGCAGCTATACTTGTTATATTTATGAAATCCAGGGGATTCATGAGTTTCACACCAGCAATTCAATTAATATTCCTTTATTAATATTTACTTATAATCTTTATTTTAGGAAATATTGTTATAATGAAAGTTATTATTTTTATTTATCCAGTATTATTTCTTCTTTTACTCTTCCCAACGTATAAGCAATGGCGTTGGCACTTAAGGTAGATGATATAAAGAATGTAATAGCTACTATAGCACCAAATGGGGTCTGAATATAAAGGGCAATTAGTGCAGATATTCCAAAGCCAAATGTATTGATATAAAGAAGTCTTTCTGATCTATTACGTGCCAGCAAGGCCCTTATAGCCATTAAAATAACTATTATTCCTACGATCTCTATTAACATAAATTATCATCCTGCATGAAAATTATTTATAATAATTAATTTATTTTAAGTTGATTTGGTATGTCTTCCCATTTTAGTGGCAATTTTACCGATTAATCTGGATGCGGAAGGATGGTGGATACCTTGTATGGTTGTGATGGCAATAACCATCCCCACGATAAACATTATGGGTGTTAAACCAATAAATGAAGTCAAAGCTATGATAATTGTTATTGATAAAGCTCCGGTGGTTCCAGCATATCCGGGATCAGCACAAAGCCTGTTTCCAATGTAAACCAGAAGGGCAGCTATTAATCCACCTTCAGGAATCCCAATTAAGTAACAACCAATTGATGCTAAAAGGGTTCCAGCAGAAGCATCTGGAGAACAGAGAATATTTCCTTGGAAAAATCCACCGGCTAAATCTCCGCCTCTTTTCTGGACATCACGGCCTATGAATTCGGCACCTTTAACACCAGGCCCTTCAGGAAGTCCCAACCAGGTGTCGATCAAAATAAAGTTTAACCAACAAATCACAGCAGCAATGGCCACTCCTAACAATTCATTCATCAGATTCCCCCGTTAAAGGTGTAGGAAAAGTATCATCAAATAAATATTTGGCAAAAAGTGCAGAGAAAATACCCACCATTAATGCCAGATCAATACCATTATAGAAACCTTTTATTTCCAGCCCAAAAAATATAGCTAGTAAACCTAGGGAAATTACCGATGTTGGAAATACAGCACTTACTGTCCAGGAATGTCTCATTGGTTTCTCTGGTAGTAAGGGTAACCTTAGTAATAGGCCCACTCCTATGGCCGAACCCACACACAACAAGTAGCTGATTAGTAGGTACATTTCATTAGCATGAATAATCATGATAAAAGGATATTGCTCCAGAATATATAAATGTTTTCAATTATCCTTTTATGATTAAAATATTTATAAATCCATAATAACTTCGAATAACACTAATTTTTAATAACAACTTAAAATAATAAATAAAAATTTGTTTTATTAATATTTTAAATCTTAAATACTGATTTAAAACTTTCTCGAGTTATATTAAAGATTAATTAATAATATAACGGTGTTAAAAATTGTCTAAAATTTATCCACCTATTTTAAATAAGTAGAGTTAAAATTTAAAGGAAAAAATACCATCAGTGGCCAAAATAAGAATTAATAAGCATATAAAAGCATGAAAAATTCTATAAATCTTTTTAGAATATAACAATTGCTATAATTTAATTTTTATCAATTTTTAGTTTTTTATTCATTAAAAAAATAATTTATATAGTGATTTGAAATGAAAATTTTCAGGTATAGTATGTTAATTAGTGTAAATCTTAATATAATAACAAAAATAAACGCGAATATTAAAGTAGTATGGCCCTTGCAGATTGTGTATAATAATAAGAATATAGGAAAATTAAATTTTTACTATCTAAATAATTATTTATAGAAAATAATAGAATCAATTTTAGAATTTTCATAATCACGTAAATTATAAAAAAAAGAAAAATAAAATTAAATTTTTTTTATGTCTTACTTTTCTATGGGATAACCTGCATCTACCCAAGCTTTGTAATTTCCTTCTAGTCTGTATACTCTGGTGAATCCTTCGTCAACTAATTTTTGGGCCCCAGCTATGGCAACACTGTCTACATGACAGTATACCAGATATGTATCGTTTTTGTTTAAGGTGGGTATAGCTTTGTCAAGTGAACCGTCTGAAACGGGATAATTAATAGCTCCCGGTAAGTGGCCCTCATCATATTTGGGCGAAACATCAATAATAACAATTCCCGGTGTAGTGTCTATCAATTCTTTTGCTTCGGCAGGATTAACATCCTGATAGCCCGTGTCCATTGTTTGGTTGGATGTAGTGTTGTTACCAGTATTCGTGGTACATCCAGAAATAACTATTATTCCGCATATTAAGACTAATATGGCCAATATAGTTCTAGATTTCATAGTAATATTATGATCATCGAACATTATAAATTTTAACAGCTATTTTTAGAAGTTATACTAAATGAGAAATATATTAGATAATATTAAGAAGTTTATTATAATAATTATAAAACCATTATTAACTAACAATATAATAAGGTAAATAAATCTAATTATAAAAAATACTTTAATTCTAATTGGTTTTAACTCTTTTTTAAATAAAAATCTAAGAAAAATCTAACAATAATAATATATTAATATACATTTTAAAATATATCAAAACAATTAATCATTCAATAAATTCACATTAACATTTAAAAATTATAATCTGTTTAAAAGAGGCATTTAATGGAACATTATAAAGAAACTGAGACTCAGTTATTTTCAGCTATAACATACATTTCACTTTTTGGTCTGACTGCTATCAGTTTAATATTATTAAACTTGCAGATTAACATTAGATTAATCGAAATACTGGCCGGAATTCTTTTAATTATGGTTACAGGATATAGTCTAACAATTTTATTTTTCTCCAAAAAAAATGAACTTAATATTTCTACCAGAATCATTTTATCTCCCATAGCTGGGATTTTGATGATAGGGTTATGGAGTATGTTAACAAATTACTCTAACTACCGCCAGAACACATTATACTACGAATTGGCCGTAATTCCTATTTTAATTTTAATATCAATCATAAGACTGGCTAAATATTTAAAATCAAGACCTCATAAATCATCAAAAGATGATAAAAAGTTAAAAGATGATTCTAATAAAGTTTTGTTTACAGCTAAGGCCGCAGCTATGGCTAGAAAAAAGAAATTAAATGAAAGTAAATTATCAACTCATGATAAATCATTAAATCTCCATGAAAATGAATTAGAAGGATATAATAGTAAAAATAAAGATTCTTTTGAGCAAACAATAACTCCTATTGAACTTCCTGATGAAAAATCAATTGAAAATGTACAAAAATCTCGGGAAGCGTCTAAAAAATCTAGATCTATGCCTCAGCCTAAAAAACTTGATGAAAATAAAAAAACTAGTTCTGATAAACCAGTATATGCATTTAAATCAGAAAATACCTCAAAAACAGATAAATCTGAAATTGAAGTTTTTAAAGTAAAAAAATCATATAAAGATCTACTGATTATAGTGGGACTGGCCATTTTATCCCTAATTTTAGTATTAATACCTTTACCAATACCAGATCCGGTAATAATACCATTTATAATATTTATAATCTTTTTTGGATCAGGATACTCCATTTTATCTGGAATATTCATTAGGTTCCCTGAAAAAAGTGGTCTTATTAAGATAATTTCCAGCATATTGCTTAGTTCATCCCTTTTTGTTTTTTGGGTAGCCATAATCAATTATCTTAACTTAGATATTTCTTCATCAATTATAGTTGGAATATTCCCAGTTATTTCAATTGTGATGTGCATTATAGGCTACTTGAGAAGGGTCAGGAAACAAAAGAATCTGAAAAATGAGCTTAGGCCAGGAATTGTTAGATTTGATGAAGATGAATTAAATGTTTTGAAAGTTTCCCACAGCATGGAAACTCAGGAAAATGTATTTGGAGAAAATGAATCCATAATAAAAGAAACTCCACTGCAAAACAGGTATAAATTTGAAGATAATAAATTAGTGGTTAAATCTAAGGACGAATATAAAGATGATATTGATATTTCTGAAAATGAAAATAGTTCAGAAGAATATATTGAAAAAGACCAGGCCCCGACAGAAGAAGAATACACCCCAGAACCACAACACAAACCAGAAGAAGACAATATCCAAGAAGAAAAAATTCTTGTGAAAGAATATGAACCAAAAACAGTTCTGCAAAAACTGAATTTATCTGATGAAGAGTTAGTGGAACCTGAAAATAAGGAAGAAATACGAAAATCTGAAAAGATAGATGAAAGTTCTACTTCACCAAACATTGAAAAAAAACCAGAAACACCTGATGAAAAGGAAGAAACCGGAAAACCTATAAGTCCTTCAGAGGCCCGAAGAATAGCCATATCCCGTAAAAAAGATATGGAAAAATCCAATAAAAAGAAACTAAAAGGTGAGGAAAAATCCACATCTTTACCTACCCGTCCTTCAATATCCCGGTTTAATTTAGTATTATCAATAATATTAAGTATTTTAGGCGTTTTTTTCACCATACCCTCTATATCGGCCATAATCCCCTCCATTAATTTGGGTCTTTTCACATTAAATGCAGGATTAGTACAGGCATTATTCATGCTACCGGTTCTGCTTTATCTACCAGGATATGGAATTATACGTATTTTTAAGGCGGGAAAGTATGCTAACAAAACATATTCCGTCGGAATTAGTATTATTTTAAGTTTATCTTTAGGAATTATTCTCCTATCTTTAAATGAATTATTTAAAGGTTTAAATTTAAGTTTAATCTGGTATGCTAGCATTCTTTCAGGCATATCAATTGTAACCATTTTAATTGCTTATTGGAAAAACCGGCCATCCATTGAAGAATTAGAGGAACTAGAGGAGATACATGGGAAGAATATTAAAACGATTTTCTTACCCGACGAAATCCTGAACGATACTAAAACAGATTATGATAAAAAAATTATTAAAAAAACAGAGGATTCTGAAATAGACAAACCACCTAAAGTTGCTGAGAAAACTTCTAAAAAAAATTACATGGAAGAAGATCTGCAAAAATCATTCTCTTCATCAGCACCCCTTTTAGATTTACCTTCAACTGATAAAGACCCGGAATCTCCTAGGAATAAAAAATCTTCTGGATTTTTTTCATCATATAGTGACCTATTTCTAATTTTAATAATAACATTTTTGACTATTGCTACCATCTACACACCCTATTTTGATAAAATACCTTTAAGAGAATTTTTAGGTCTTTTATTTGTTTTATTCATACCAGGGTATGTGTTAACTAATGCTTTGTTTCCCCGAAAAAATGATCTGGACACCATAGAACATGTTGCTTTAAGTTTTGGATTGAGTCTGGCCATATCTCCTTTAATTGGACTGGGCCTAAACTACACTCCATTTGGAATTAGATTAACACCTATTGTAATTGCTTTAACTGGTTTTACCATCATCATGGTTATGGTAATTTATTTACGTAGGAGAAAGATTTCACCCGATGAATGGTTTAAACCACAAATTTCTCCATTCTTGCGTTCTTTAAAGAAATCATTTGATACAGAATCTCGTAAAGATAAAATATTATCCATCATTCTGGTAGTGTCTTTAATATTGGCTATAGCTAATACAGGCTACATCATTGTTAAGCCCAAAGAAGGTGAAAAATTCACTGAATTTTATATTTTAGGCCCTAATGGAAAGGCCAGTGATTATCCTACAAATCTGACTGTGGGACAGACCGGTAAATTATTTGTGGGTGTGGTTAATCATGAATATGCCTCGGTCAACTATGAGATGGTGGTTAAATTACAGGATACTATTATCCAACAGGAAAATATAACTCTACAAGATAAACAGAAAATAGAAAAGGAAATAAACTTTACACCTAGTGTGTCTGGAAGTAATCAAAAACTGGAATTTTTATTATACAAATTACCAGATAGAGAGAAGCCTTACAGAACATTACATTTATGGGTTAATGTAGCATAATTTAAGTAAGAATAAGTAATTTAACGGAATGTTTAAAGTAGTGGGTATTTTAATATCCACATTATTAATTATACATTAAAAAATCTTTATATCAATCCTAAAAAAAATATTTTAAATATTAAATTATAGTTACTATGAAAAACTAATATTTAATATAATATTTAATTTTAAAATCAATTATTTAATTTTATAAGGAATGGTTATCAATGCAAAATAAAAACATAGTTGTTACTGGTGGTTTAGGATTTATTGGATCCCATTTGGTTGATAAATTACTTGAAAATAATCAAGTGACCATAATTGATGATAAATCATCAGGAAAGCTAACTAATCTGGATAATCCTCAACACGAAAACTTGGAAATTATTGTTGGTGGAATTAATGAACTGGATTTAAAAGAAATATTCCAAGATAAGGACTATGTTTTCCACCAGGCCGCCATGGCCAGTGTTCCCCTTAGCGTTGATAAACCTGAAGAAGCCCATCGTATTAATGCCACCGGAACTCTTAAAGTACTGGTAGCCGCCCGCGACAGTGGTATAAAAAAATTATTAAATGCTTCTAGCTCAGCACTTTATGGGGATAACACCAACATGCCCCTTAAAGAAACAGAAAGAATTAATCCACTTTCACCTTATGCAGTTGCTAAAGCATCTGCGGAACAATACTGTCAAGTGTTCACTGAAGTTTATGGATTAGAAACAGTTTCATTTAGATATTTTAATGTATTCGGACCTAGGCAAAACCCTGACTCCCAGTATGCGGCGGTTATTCCTAAATTCATTGATTCATTATTAAATGGAAGATCACCAGTTATTTATGGTGATGGTGATCAAAGCAGGGACTTTATCTTTGTATCAGATGTGGTTGATGCTAATATAACTGCTTGTGAATCAAAATACAGTGGAGTGCTTAACCTGGCCTGTGGAAAGGCTTTAAGTGTTAATGAACTGTTTTCAATGATTAAAAATATTTTAGGTTCACCCATTAATGCAGAATATCTGGAAGCACGTTCCGGAGATATTAAACATTCCCTGGCTGAGGTCAGTGCCCTTAAAAATATTGAATTTGAACCGAATATGGAATTTGAAAAACAGTTAAGAGAAACCATTGAATGGTTCCAATCTTCACCAGAAACCCTCTGATTATTAATTTTTTAAATCAATATTTATTATTTATATTATTTGTTTTTATCATCTAAATTTTATTTTTTTATATTATTCCTGCCTTTTTAATATTAACTTAAATTTATATCAAAAATACTTATTAAAATCTTTATTCCATTAATTAATGAGATTCTATAAACTTAAAATCTTCAGAGGTCCATTTAGGGTCGATTTTTACAGCTTCACGGGCCATTATTTCTTTCCAGTTAACACCAGGAGCTATGTAATTATTTTCCATGTGGGTAGCTATGGAAGGTTGTGGTATCCATAATTTAAAACGTTTTCCCCATAATATCTGTCTCCATGAAATCCTCCATGCACTAAAAATTATTTTCCGAATTTCGGGTGATTTAAACATATTTAGAGGATTAATTTGATATTTAGTTATGGCCAGCCAAATACTAGAATCATAATTACCCTTAGTATATGTTTTTAAAATATATTCAACTTCTTTTAAAGTATTTTTAGTAGTTAAAAAAGTTAGACATGATGAGTTAACTGTTTTCCATTTTCTGTTTTTTGTGGTTCTGATTTGGTTAGAGTGTTGATGTAGTGGATGGTGGTAATAGTCACTATGGTCATAGGGAGAAATAAAATCCACATCATGGTATTGATCCATGTAGCCTATCATTTCCTTAAATTGGTTAGATAAATAAAAATAATCATCTTCAGCAAAATAAACATTATTTGAGTAGTTTTGTTCCATTAGGAGCTTAATTTGAAGGTTAAATGTGGCAAGGTTACCTATTCCATTTAAAGAGATTATATCAAGATTTTCTTTATCAAAGTATTTTTCAAATAATAATTGATAGCTTGAGGGGCAATTATCCATAAGGACTATTAACTTAACATTTAAATTTCCCAGCGATTCTTTAAATGATTTTAAGCAAATTTCTGACAATTTAAGTTTATCCTTACTAAATACTGGAGGATTTTTTGATATTCCGGGATAAATACGATAAACTGCTGCTAAATCATATTCAGACAATTTATAACGCCCTTTGACTTTTTTTAGTACACTATATTCATCATTATTAAAACTGGCCAAAACAAATTAAACTGTTACTAAGACTCATCATTAAAGATTAATTTTTTATAAAAGTTAATGGTTTTTTTTAGCCCTTCATCAAGGGAAGTTTCCGGTTTCCAACCTAGAAGTTCTTGGGCACGAGATATATCTGGTTTTCGCTGCCGGGGATCATCTTCAGGTAAAGGTTTGAATGATATTTTAGACGAGCCCTGGGTTTTGTCCAGTATTATCTGGGCAAAATCAATTATTTTATATTCATCTGGATTGCCTATATTCATGATTTCACCGCTCAGATTAGAGAATAAAGCTGCGCGGTAAATCCCTTCCACCATATCCTCCACATAGCAGAAACTGCGGCTCTGTGATCCATCACCATACACTGTTAATTGCTCCCCTTTTAAAGCCTGGGCAATAAAATTAGGAACCACCCGCCCATCATTTATCTTCATACGAGGGCCGTAGGTGTTGAATAATCGGATGATTCTCACATCCATATCATATTTACGGTGATAGGCCATGGTAACTGATTCTGAGAATCTTTTAGCTTCATCATAAACAGATCTAATACCATTAGGATTTACATGGCCCCAATAAGTTTCCACCTGGGGATGAATTTCTGGATCTCCATATACTTCAGATGTGGATGCCAGAATGTAGGTGGCATCCATTTCACGGGCCATCTCCATGGTATTGAAAGTCCCATATGAATCCACTTTGAGTGTCTCCAGTGGAAATTTCAAATAATCTAGTGGACTGGCCGGACAAGCAAAGTGGAGTATGGCATCAAATTTTTCATTTAATTGATCCATATCTTTTTTAGAAGAAACATCAGCTTCCAAAAGATTGAAAGAAGGATTAGAGTCATGTTGGGAAATATTATTAATTTTTCCGGTGATAAAATTATCAACTCCCGTGACTTCAAAACCATTATTTAGAAACTTATCTGTAAGATGGCTACCTACAAATCCCGCAGCACCAGTAATAAGAATTTTTCCTTTAACACTCATTTAATTAACTCCTTAAATAAGCTGGAAATTATTTCTACCCCATTAATTTTACACATTATCGTCTCCATATACTATAATATTCAATTTATCTTGAATAAATATTATGTTTATATGGGCAATTATTATTTTATTAATATATGCATAATAAAATCACATTAATTCATTTATAAAGACGTTTGGGATAAAATATTTATGTAATCTAAATTAATCAAAGACTTAGTTTAATTAAAAATAAGATGTTTTAATTAAGTTTAAAAGAATAATAATTAATTGAAAATAATAATTATACTATTTTAACGGCAAACAAGTTTTGCAGCGGTAATTATATCATATTTGCATGGAATATTCAGGGAATAATTCATGAAATAAAAATTAATTCAAGATAATTCATTTAATGATACTAACAATAATATAATAATTAATGAAATCAATACAATTTTTTAAGAATATTAATTATAATTTAAAATATCTATTAAAATAAAATAATCCATATTAATATCATATTTCTATAATTATCAAGGTTTTTTCATGAGTGTAGCACGTAGAATAGCACGAAATACAGGGCTGTTAATGATAGCCTCTTTATTTACCAATATCATGGCTTTTGTCTGGACATTATACACGGCCCGTTACTTGGGAACCGTTGGCTTTGGTATTCTATCCGCGGCTTTGGCACTTACCGGCATATTTAGTGTGTTAGCTGATTTAGGGTTGAGTACTTATTCCACCAGAGAAGTGGCCAGGGCCCGTGAAAAAACTGCGAAGTTCTTGGGGAATGTTGCCTTCATTAAGATGTTTCTGGCTGTTTTTACATTCATTTTACTTTACATAGTAGTACTGGTAAAAGATTATCCTCCTCAGTCAGTGAATGTAATCATGATTATTGGAATTTACATGATTTTAACCTCTTTTACAGCCATGTTTAATGCCATGTTTCAGGGTCATGAACGAATGGAATATCAAACCATTGGAAACATACTTAACAGTTCTTTTCTCCTGATTGGAATATTATTGGCCATCTATATGGGTGGAGACATTATAACCATAAGTTTAGCCTATCTGGCTACCAGTATCATAACCCTGATTTATTCCATTATTGTAACATCATGGAAGTTTACCAAATTCACCTTTGAATTTGACCGTGCCTTCTGGAAAGAAACAATGATTAATGCCATACCTTTTGGAATTACAGGCGTATTCACCTCCATCTATTTCTGGATAGATTCTGTTATGCTTTCATTTATGCAAGGAGATGCTGCGGTGGGCTTGTATAATGCACCATATAAATTGTTATTCGTCATGTTATCCATTTACAATGTTTATATGGTAGCCCTTTTCCCGGTGATGAGTCAGTTCTACACCCACTCCGGAGATGCCTTAAAATTAACCTACCAGCGGTCTTTCAAGTATATGCTGATTTTAAGTACTCCCATAGCCGTAGGAACTACCATGTTGGCTCAAGATATTATTTTATTTATTTATACTGCTGAATATCTACCATCAGTGGCCGCGCTACAAATATTAATCTGGACCATAGTCTTCATGTTTATCAATGGTCTATCCTCAAATCTTTTAGGATCAATTAATAAACAATTATCCGTCACTAAAATAACGGGTATAGGGGCATTGGTTAATATAGCTATTAACCTGGCCATAATTCCTGTCTTAAGTTTTATAGGGGCTAGTATTTCCACGGTATTTACCGAGTTTTTGATTATGATCTTATTCTCCTACATCATATCCCGAACTAATTATAGCGTGGGACATACCATATTTAATGAGTTATGGAGAATCATCGTCCCTAATATAGTAATGCTGCTGGTTCTGGTATATGTACAGCTCCCACTGATTTTAATGATTATTTTATGTGGAGTGGTTTATGTGGCCGGTATCTTCTTAACTAAAGCCATAGATGAACAGGATATTAATATATTAAAGAGTATGGTCGGTATAGATACTCAATAATATCTTAGATTAGTTTATATTTATTTAATAAGGAAACTTAAATATGAATCCTCATGTTTCTATAATCATATTAAACTGGAACGGCTGGAAAGACACCTTAGAGTGTTTGGAATCTGTTTATCAAATTAATTACCATCCTTTCAGTGTGATTCTCGTGGATAATCATTCCACTGATGATTCACTGGATAAAATAAGAGAATACTGCTCAGGGAAAGATGATATTTTTGAGGATTTGAATTCTAAAATAATTAAAAATAGATCTACTAAACCCATTAATATTCTAGAATTAAAAGAGAGCGATTTGGAGAATTATTCAAGTAATCTGGATAATTCAGAAAATTTTATGGACAATATAGGTCTTCTAAATGATAAAGATCTTGCATCTGAAAATTTTATGGACAATAATCGTCTTTTAAAAGATAAAGATCTTGCATCTGAAAATTTTATGGACAATAATCGTCTTTTAAAAGATATAGGCCTTGCACCAGATAATTTAATTTTAATTAAAAACAATGCCAACCATGGTTTTGCCGGTGGAAATAATCGAGGAATGGCATTTGCCAGAGACATTATAAAAAGTGATTACATCCTTCTTCTAAACAACGACACCGTAGTGGATAAAGATTTTCTCCAACCCATGGTAGATATGGCCCAAGAACATGAAAATATAGGATTTATAGGTCCTAAAACTTATTTTTACCATTCTTATCCGGAAAAAGTTATTCAAATAACTGGTGGCGGAGACATTAACCTTAAAAAGGCCAGAACATTCCAACGAGGATATAAAAAAGAAGAAGAGAATCAATACAATAATCCTGTTCAGTTAGGCTATGTGGGAGGATCCTGCGTTCTAGTTAAAATGGAGACTCTAACAAAGATAGGTATTATGGATGAAAGGTTCTTTATGTACTGGGAGGATACTGACTGGTCTTATAGAGGAGCTCTACAGGGTTATAAATCATTTTATCAACCATTATCTATTATCTGGCATAAGCATGGGGCCTCTAGTAAACCCTGCTTTGAACTTTATTATTTAAGCCGTAACCGGGTCTTTTTTGTAAGAAAAAACGCCACTAAGAAAGAATATCAGAAATTTCTGCTATATTTTTTTACCAGGGTTTTCTGGCCAGATATATGGTACTACTTAATCCACCTTAAGAGTGGGAAAAAGTTCAAGTGTTATATTAAGGGTTTATGGGATGGTTTTAGATTAAAGATTTAAATTAATAACTCTCTTAATATTTAAAAATAAATTCTTTTTTAAGTAAATAAAAGCAATGATATAATAATCAATCCATTTTTAAGTGAAAATTATAATAACTAAATTATCATATTAAATCTAAATAATCAACCTTAATTAACATCTAAAACTAAATAAAAAGGATAATCAATCTCTAAATTATCAACTAAACTAAATAAAACTAATAATAATTATTTTATCATTTTAAAGGTAATAACATGGATATAAATTTCACATTATGGTCTACTAGCCCGTCTGGAGGATACAAGGTTATTTTTGAGCTGGCCAATGGTCTGGTGGAACGTGATCATCAAGTGACAATAACGGCTCTTGGTGGAGACCATTCATGGTTCCCCTTAAAAGCAGAAGTAAACTATATAAAACCTCCCTGGCCCATTAGATTATTGAGTCCTCTGTTGAGGATTATTCTTAAACGCCCGGCACGTTATTATGAGATTTTAACCCTCGCCCAAAAGATGAAAATGGGTTTTGAGCCAGACCTGGTTAAGGCACTGGCCGATAACACCCCTAAGTGTGATGTAAATATTGCCACCTGGTTTCCCACAGCATCTGCAGTTTACCGGAGTGGTAAAGGAGTTCCAGTTAACCTATGTCAAGATTTTGACCAGTTGGCAAAAGAAAGAGGCCCCTATTTCAATAGAATGTTTAAAGAAAGTTTATACCTTCCCCTTAACTTGATTACCATATCTGGTTGGTTAAAGGACTGGTTAAAAGAGGAATATGATAAGCATTCAGAGATTATACCTCTTGGAATAGATCATGACATATTTTATCCACGGGAAAATGAAAAGGATGATGGTTACCTTAAAATCATGGGCATATTCCGGGGATTGTATTACAAGGGAGATACTGACCTTATTGAAGCACTTAAAATCGTTGCTGAAGAATATGACAATCTCAAATTAGTGGCAGTTGGTAAAAAAGAGGTTCTTGATGATTTACTCAATGAAAAAGACCTTAATTTTGAGTTTGAATCGCATAATTGGCTTACTGATGATGAAATGGCCCTTCTTTACAGTTCATCCGATATTTTTGCATTCCCATCACACATAGAGGGTTTCGGTCTGCCACCATTGGAGGCCATGGCATGCAAAACCCCAGTGGTTACCACAGATTGTCTGGGTGTTCGGGATTATATTTTACCAAATGAAAATGCCATTATAATACCTCCCAAGGATCCTGAGAATCTGGCCAAGTCAATTATAGATCTGGCTGGTAATGAATCATTAAAGGAAAAGTTCAAGAAAAATGGATTAATAGCTGCCCGAGAATATAACTGGGATAATGCGGTGGATGTTTTTGAAAAAGCTTTAATAAAATATGTTAAAGAAGATAATAAATAGTTAAAATATCCATTAACAATAATTAAAGTTAATTATTAGTTAAATATTTAAGATTATAGTTAATAATATGTAATTTTTATAAAAAGTGATTAAATGATTTCAGTAATATGTGTATACAACAATCCGGAAAGTCTTAAAAAATATTTGTTACCTGATTTAAACTTTCAAAGTTGTGAACACGAACGTATTTTACTTGATAACACCGATGGGCGTTTTAAGTCTTCAGCGGAAGCTTTAAACCACGGTGCCCGGAAAGCTAATGGAGAATATCTAATGTTTATCCACCAGGATGTTAAGCTAGAATCCTCTTCCTGGCTGGAAGATGCTCATAAAATACTAGATAACTTACCTAATATGGGTGTGGCCGGTGTGGCCGGGATGTCACTTAAAGGAAAAAATCATTTAGAAAAACAGCGTAACATCATAAAACATGAAGTTCCTCCCAGAAAATGGGGCAATCCCATTGAAAAACCAGAGGAAGTGGAAACCGTGGATGAATGTTTGTTTATTATCCCTAAAGAGGTATTCCAACAGATAGAGTTTGATGAGGAAACTTGCCCGGGATGGCATCTTTACGGTGTGGATTACTGTTTAACCGCCCGAGAAAAAGGTTTTAAAGTATTTGTAATACCTTTAAGTGTTTATCATCTCTCAGCACATTCTGGAGATGAAAATCCTCTTAAAACTGTAATTAAAATGGGTTATCACCCAGAAGGGTACTACAATATCCTCAAAAAAGTGATGAAAAAACATAAGCGTAATTTTAATAAAATATACACCACGTGTGGTGACTGGAGTACCAGTACACCCCTCATTATACAGAGAGGATTATTAACCTTCCATCTGGGAATAAATTATTTAAAACGGAAAATATCGGATAATTAATACATAAAAGAAACAAAACACCCTCCATTAATAAATAATATTGATTTTAAATAAAAACTGTGATATTATGAAAGTCTGCTACTTTGGTTCCTATTTACCCTCTTATCCCCGCCACCGCATTATCATCAAGGGCCTGGAATCATTAGGAGTTGATGTGTGTGAAGTAACAGATTCTTCCCAGATACTGATACGTTACCCTAGAATGGCACGTGAATTTTTAGCTCAAGAAGACTTTGATGTTATAATCGTGGGAGAGGCTAGTAATTATGTGCAACCTCTGGCTATTCTACTAAAAAAGATTAGTAATAAACCTCTGGTTTTTGATACCTATGTATCACTCTATGACACCAATAAAGATAGGGGTGTTCATCAAAATCCTCTTTTAAGAAAATTATTCTATTATCTGGATAAATACAACTGCCAGTACTCAGACTTGGTGCTACAGGATACTAATAACAGTGCCCAGTATTTTCAGGAAACATTTAATATCCCGTCAAGTAAGTTCCGCCGTCTTCTAATTGGGGCTGAGGATGATTTATTTTATCCAAGAGATGTGACCCGAGATGATGATAAGTTCAAGGTTTTATTCTATGGTACATACATCCCTTTGCATGGTATTGAATATATTATAAAGTCGGCTAAATTATTAGAAAATGAAAATATTGATTTTCAATTAATTGGTAATGGCCAGACCTTCTCTGAGATTAAAGCTCTTAAAGAAGATTTGAATTTATCAAATGTTTATTTTACAGATATGGTGCCCTATACTGATCTGCCGAGCTATATTGCGAAATCAGATGTATGTCTAGGAATATTTGGAGGTACTGAGAAATCCATGAGGGTTATACCCACCAAGGCCTACCAGATACTGGCCATGGGAAAACCATTGATTACTGGAAACTCTCCAGGTGCTAGAGAATTACTAGTTAATGATGAGAATGCTGTTTTATGTGATATGGGTAGTGCAGAAAGTTTGGCTGAAAGTATTTTAAGGCTTAAAAATGATAAAAAACTTAGAGATAGATTGGGTCGTAATGGATTTAAACTATTTAAAAAGAACCTGTCTCCAGAAAAGATTGGAGAGGAGATGTTAGGTATTTTGAATGAAGTTATTTAGTTATTATTTTTTAATTTTTAAAAATAATTATTTCATTCTATTTTAATATTCTAATTTTATATAATTTCTTCAATTCTCACTTTTAACGTTTTTTAAATAAATGAAATTTCTTAATTAAGTTAATTTAATTATGTTTTTAAGTTGTACAACCTAAAGTCTTGTAAAGCTACAACTTAATTAGTTGTTTATTTGTTATCTTCAATACATTGCTGATAAACAACCATATTCCTTTTAACAACTTTATCCCAATCAAAGGTCTCCAGAACCATCTGCCTTGCATTATAGGCCATCTCATCTCTTTTGGGGTTTTCCAGAATATCTATTAAAGCATGTTCTAATTCTTCTTCTTTATAATCAACCACTCGGCCCACATCATTATTTATCCATTCAGATATTCCACAGTAACGGGTAACCACTACTGGAGTCTGGCAGGCCATAGCCTCAACCACCACATTTCCAAAAGACTCGTAATGGTCCCTTGAGGGTAGTACAAATATATCTGCATCCACATAGGCTTCCAATTTATCATTTTCATAAAGTGGTCCTGGTATAACCACCGAATCTTGCAGGCCCAGTTTTTCCACCATTTTATATATCTCCGAAAGATAATGATCATCAGGACCAGCTATAACCAGCACCATGGAATCTGAAGATTTGGAAATGTTTTTAAAAGTTTTAAGGAGCAGATCTATTCCTTTTCTCTCATGTAACCGGCTTAAATAAAGAATGATATTTTTATCTTTACTTATACTCATTTTTTCCCGGAAAATGCCTTTTGGAGGTAGTTTTTGATAAGTTTCCAGGTTAATGCCATTGGGAATCTCCACCACATTATCCATATTTAAATCAGCAAATACAGATGAATATTGACTGGCCTCAGATTTAGATGATGCTATAATCTTACAGGAATTATTTATAATTGATTTACCAACTAGTTTATCAAATATCTCTTTTTGACGGCTTTTTATCATGGTTAGGGCCGAACCACGTGGTTGGATAACATAAGGAATATTATATTTAACTGCGTAATGATGAATTATGGCGGCAAGAATAGTCCTATGTTCGTGTATATGAATTATATCAAAACTTTTAAGTTTTTTACGGGCCACCAAGGGCATATAATAAGGAACCGGAAAATTCAATCCTCCAGCCAGGAACATAGATAAATTACGGAAGTAATATGTTTCAATACCATCCACATCCACCGGGACATTTTTAGGGACGTTTAATCGTTTTTTGAAGCCATCTGTAGTGTAAACAGTTACTTCATGGTTTTGATTAGCCTGGCCCTTGGCTATTTCATATACTGAACGGGGTGGGCCACCGGCCTCCCAGGATGGTTTAAAAAAAGGTGTAACATGGAGTATCTTCATACAATATTCTCCTTAAATTTATTGGATGAGTTTCTCCAGTGTTTTTTCAAATTTATCCGTGATTAGATTCCAGTCATTATTTTCCACAAATTTACGGGCCTTTTTACCTTCACTTTTAATGGTTCCTTCATCTCTCATTTTCTGAGCCAGTGCTAGTACGTCTTGGGCCCCATTAACATATTGTAATCCATGACCTTCCCCAAATTCCATGCTTATTCCAGGTAGTCTGGTGACAATTACTGGTTTTTCCATGGCCATGTACTCATATATCTTGATGGGTACAATATCCTGCATAATTACCTCGTCCTGATGGGCAGGTAATAGACATATATCAGCAGCAGCTGTGAATTCCGGAATACGGTCATAAGGTTGTTTACCGGTGAGGATTAACTGATCCTTTAAGTTGTATTCGTCCCGGATACGCACTAAATCGTCATAGGCATCTCCATCACCCACCACCACTATCTTAATATTAGGATATTTTTCCTTATTTTTACCCAGATCAGTGGCCAGTTCCTTCATACCCGCGAAGTGATAAATCCATCCCATGAAGAATAATACCGTGTCATCTTCTTTAATATCGTATGTTTCCCTGAGATTTAATGCATCCAAATCCGGGTTGAATTGTTTCAAATCAATTCCAGCATCTATTAGTATGGTTTTTTCTGGATCAGCGCCTAATTCCATAGCCAGTTGAGATAATCTTTTATTAATGGTTATAACCAAATCAGAGCGGGCCAGAGTACGTTTTTTAAGGTTTTTGCCCAGGCTCTGGAATATTTTCTCCGGTATTAAGGCATAGAGTACATCTATGAGATAATAAATAAAGGGTATGTTGTGTTTATTAGCTGCTTTGGCCGCTATATTAGCATTTAAAAGACCGAATGCGATTATCACATCTGGTTGGAATTCATTAATCTGCCTATCTATTTCCTTGCCGTGGAAATAGGGTATAGACACATAATCAAGGAAAGGTATTTGGATAATGGATGGTCGGATAACCTGGACTTTTGCCCGGGGGTTTACCTTATGCACGTGATGGTATACTTTCCGGTCCACCAAAAAACCTGGACTTTTACTGTCCTTTCTTCTCCAATCAATACCATAATCTATTACACGTATTTGGTGGCCTTTAACTGATAATCGGTCCATTAAATGGTGTTGTTGATGTGGATTTCTTTCTATCCAATCTGATTCCTGAACAATGAGTATTCGCATATAAATTACCCTTATAAATCTTATTAAAATTAATTAATCGAGTTTGAAATTTTAATTTATAAAATATTGTTTTATATATTTAATAAACTGGAATTAATTTAAGAATTTATCTTATAAGTAATATTGTGTTTTGTTTTAATCTATCATGGAATTATGGTTTATTAGAAGAAATAAGTTAATCAATAATGATATGAATTTTATATTAAGGTTGATTAATTGAAATATATAATAAATACTAAAAAAATGGATATAAATTAAAATTGATTATTTTATTGCATTGCTAAAAATTATTAAATCTACTAAAAAACTAGGCAATGACGTTTTATAGTGATAATAAAGTTTTATAATATTTGGAGAAATCATAAGCATGAGCTCAGTAAAAGATAAAATCATAAAATTGAGGGATTATTTAAGGGGAGATGATGAAGTCCCCATAATGTATCTACACGCCATAATGGCCATTATAGGCAGTGTTAGTGTCCTTTTAATATTAGAATTCAAGGAATTACCTCTTTCCAGTGTACAACACACTTTACTGGTGCTGGTTGAGAAAACATGTGTTATAGTAGTGATTGCTTATGTTGTAAGTCGTTTAAGCTATTTTACAGAGGTACTTGAGGGAAAATTCACTATTAAAAATCAAGCCATACTTATTCTTATTTTTGGAGCCATTTCCATATTTGGAACCTACTCGGGTATTGATATTTTAGGTGCAACTGCTAATGTACGGGACTTGGGCCCCATGGTTGCAGGACTCATTGGTGGCCCTATAATGGGTTTGGGGGCTGGAATTATTGGAGGATTATATCGATTAAGTTTAGGCGGGTTCACCGCTGTGCCGTGTGCCATAGCAACTATTCTATCCGGGCTTTTAGCAGGCCTAGTTTTCATTATTAACAAACGCCAATTTGTAGGAATATATTGGGCAGTGCTATTTGCGATACTAATGGAATCCCTGCATATGCTCATCACCCTGGCTATTGCCAGACCATATCCTGATGCTTTAACCGTAGTAAATGAGGTTAGTGTCCCCATGATATTCGCCAATGCCCTGGGAATCTTCATATTTGCATTTATCATATCTAACCTCCTCCGAGAAAGGAAAACCATCAAAGAGCGAGATTTATACCACGATGAATTGGAAAGGAAAAAACACGAGTTAAATGTTGCCAACAAAATACAGAAAAGTTTCCTACCCCAAAAACTGCCTGAAATTCCTGGTTTTGATGTTGCATCACTAAATATGTATGCACATGATATTGGGGGTGACTTTTATGACTTAATACCAATATCAGAGGATAAGGTAGGTTTGGTCATTGCTGATGTTTCAGGAGAGAGTTATCCTGCATCTCTTTTAATGGCCCTATCAAGAACCATACTTAGGGGAGAAGCAAAAAACCAAACCCCCGCCTCACTACTCAAATATCTGAACGGCCTCATAGCAGTTGATATTGATTCTGAATTATTTATCACCCTTTTATATGGTGAATTAGACATTAATACCCACTGTTTTACCTATGTAAACGCAGCACATAATCCTCCTTTCATCTGGAGCAATAAGACAAAAAAATTAAGTGAATTAGTAATGGGTACTAAATCTCTGGGCCGCCTGGAGAACATACAGCTGGAAGAATATAAAATAAAAATCGAAAGTGGTGATGTTTTAATATTTTACACAGATGGGGTAATTAAGGCATTAGAAAGCCTAGAAAGATCAGGTGAGGAAGTTTTACGCAGTATGATAATTGAAAATATTGATTTTTCACCATCAATTATTGTAGAAAAGATAAAATCAAAAGTAGCATCTAACCGAATAAATCCTGACGATTTAGTTTTAGCCATTTTAAAGGCCAAATATTAAATTTAAATGATTATATTCTCAATTGAATTAATATTATAAAAAGAAATTAATGGGAATAATATTAATCATAGAGGCTGAGTAAAGAATATGGTAAAATGCCCAAATAAAAAATATACCGATAAAGAATCATTTAAAAATAAAAAAAGAAGGAATTAACCAGTAAATGTTGCTGTAGCCGCTCCCCATGGAGAAGAAGTACTTGCTGAGCTAAGAGTTTCTTTACCTTTCATTATAGAAACAGTTAGAGTCCCGCTGCCGCCTTCTGTTTTACGGGCTGAAACTGTTATAGGACCAGTTACACTACCTAAACTATTTTTTTGATTACCAGTACCGGATAATGAACGATATCCAAATTCACCACTTACATCAGCAGCCCATGGACCGGAATATTTCACATCAATAGTAACATCATTAGAACTGGCTTTATCATCACTAGATGAGTTATCAGAAGTGTTATCATCACTGGAAGTGCTATCAGACGTGCTATCACTTGAAATACATCCAGATGCAACTAAAACAAAACAAACAAGAATTATCCCTAATATAATTTCTTTTGATATTTTCATAATACACCCACTATAAATAATATTACATCACTCTATGATTTTACATATTATTATTATTTTCCTTTCCAGGGGGATTATTTATATATATTATTTTAAATTAATTTTGATTATGGTGATTCCAATTATAAGTGTATAACTGGTTTATTTTTTCCATCGCTCTAATTTAGGTATTCCCCGTGTAAATATCCAGCCAATTGGTCTAGGCATACCCTGATCTTTCATTTTTTCAATACAAAAGGTCTGCATTTTTTGGGGAGTGTCTATTTCAGGGCTGGTAAATTCACCATCCACGTAACAATAAGAACAGTATTTTTCGTTTTTGGAACCATCTTTTTCTGTTCCTCCATTCTGGGGATCCTTTTTAATAGGCATTCCACAACTTTGACAAAATTTATTTGTTTTCATTTAATTTCACCTTAAAATTTTATTTAATTATCTATTCCTTTAATTTTTAATCATATAATTCATTTTAAATAGCCTTTATCAACTATCTAAAAAATAGGTACTTGAGTAAACAACTTCCAACTTGAGAGTTCTTCCATAAATCTTGCCCTTCAACATCTCCTCCAGCTTTTTTATAGAAGGTAATTCTCCATCTCCTATAATCCTCAAGATAACAATATTCTGTGCTGATTCACTTTCAACTGAAATTAATTCATATCCACTCCCACCTAACCATGTAATGGATGCATCATTAACATTCTGGGTTATACTATTATTGATAAAGATATGGTAACCAGTATAGCTCAGAGGGACCGAAATCAAAATCAACATGACTAAAGCAATAGCAATACCTTTTCTTTTCGCCGTTAAAGATTGGTTTAGCACAGATACCTTGGGAAACCCCATAACTCCGAAAAGTGCCGCCCCTGTAAGGAGAATGGCAAAGTAATTGGTCATAAAAAGGAGTAGACTTCCCAAGGCCAGAGAATAGTTAGCCGATGCCAATAAAATTCCTACGTTGGCTAGTGGAGGAACCAGAGATATGGCTATAGCTACACCAGGAAGGGTATCAGAAACATCATGACGAGACATGGCAAAAGCCCCAGCTACCCCAGTAATCAGGGCCGCGAGAAGGTCTAAAAGACGTGGTGATGTTCGGACCATGATTTGATCAATGTTTAATGGTTGAAAAAATGGATTTAATGGTAAGGTTAAAATGAAACCCATGAAAATGGCAGCGATTATGCCTCCTAAGCTTATTAAGAGTGAATGCTTAATAGCTTGACGATCACCTACACTTATACTAAAAGCAAGGCCCATGATGGGTAACATAAGTGGTGCGATGATCATAGCTCCGATAACTACAGCTACTGAATCTCCTAGAAGCCCATAGGTGGCAATACCTGAAGCAAGAATTAGTAAAGAGAAAAATTTTACCAGCTTTTTTTTAATATCTGGGCCTTCAAACAAGACCAGATCCCTCATCCTATTTATTTCTGCCTCGTCAACTGGATCACCGTGCAGAAGAGTGCCAATAGATTCCCACATATTATATTCTCCTATTAAATATTTCTAGAAATGTTTTTAAGAATAAAAATCTACTTGAAACCCGAAATATAGGTTTAGATTTAAAAATCAAAATCCTCATTTTTTAGGTATTAGTATACTTGAAAGATTATTAAGCCGATTTATTAACCTAAATTAAGATTTCAAGTATCCATTTAACTATGATTTAGGAACTAGGAATTCAGCCACCCCATACCCCTCTTTACCATCCCAATTATATCTGGAAAGAGTTTCAATAAGCATCATATCACCATCAACTGGAATCATGCCCATTCTGATAATTTCACCATCAACTGAATATTGGGAACCTTTTTTATCCCTTAAAATCATCCTAAACTTGGATGGAATTCCCTTATTGAATTCCACATCTATATCGGCCTGTATTAGTGCTTCATTAACTCCGTGGATATGGAAATATCCGGCATCTATATCTCCTTCATCAACAGAAAGTTTAGTTATATTAAAAGCTTCTTCATTAGAAAACTGGGAATTAATCCACATCCACATCTTGGGAGAGCCCCACTCTCTTACACCTCGACTTAGGTCTCTTTCGCCAAGTGCTTCAATTTCCAGTACTTCCCCATCAATTTCAATTTTTCCTACTGCTTTACCAAACTGTTCATAGTGTTCCGAGGCTACTTTAGAAGACATTTTGGTCTGTTTTTCATCCACACAATCCCTATAATCCATTATGGGATTTATTGCTTGCCAAATAACATCCATTTTAATCTGGAATTCTGATTTTTCTAGTGGATTAAAAATAAGCCCATTATACTGGAGTCTCCATTGGCCAGGTTCTATTTCTTCGTACTCTAAACCGGCTATAGTTAATGGTTTATCATCACAAGGTGTTTCTAGTTTAATCCCTGCTATTAACTTGGGAGTCATTACATAGAAGAACATGGATTTTTCATTTTTATTTATCTTGTTTCCAATGCGCATAAAAGCCGTTAAATCATTATTTTTATCATGAAAATTAAAATAATAGCTTTCATTCCATTCTTCATGTTTTTTTAGCATTTCTAGGTCCATGTTATCACCATTAAATTTAAAGTTTTGATATTAACATTATTTTAATAAAAATAATTATTCTTTTTTATATACAACACCCTCGTTACCATTTATAACCAATTCTTCACCAGTTTTAAAAATTTTAGTAGCTCCTTTAACAGCAGTTACAGCAGGTATTCTATATTCCCGAGAAATGACCGCACCATGAGATAGTATTCCACCGGTTTCTGTTATAAGGCCACCTATCTTTGAGAATATTGCTGTCCAGGCCGGGTCTGTGTTACTGGTAATGAGGATTTCATTATCTTCAAGTTGTGATAGTTCTTCAATAGATTCAACAACTCGGGCTATACCACTGAATATTCCAGGGCTTGCTGCTGCACCATAAATTGCATTTTTATCATATTCCATTACAGTATCATCAAATTCAATACCGTTTTTTAAGAATTTTGGTGGGAGTGATGATTTATATCGGTAAAATTCCTTTTTTCTTTTTAGAATATTATCCCTTAATTTTGTAACATCATTTTCCTCTAATTCCGATAATGAAGGGTTAGTGTTGAAAAATGTTAATAATTCTTTTTCATAAAGGAAGAAAACATCATCTATTTCATCAATGATTTTTCTAAAACCTAATCTCCGTCCCATTTCCTGTAAAATCAATCTTTGACGGAATAATAAATGATCCAAATAAAATCTCTGATTTTCCCTGAATGTTAGGTATGTTTGGGCTAAATTAAGAACTAGTGCGAATAATTTTGCCTTGAAAAAGCCACCGTTTTGTTTTTTTATTCTCCTTAAAACTTCTTTTTCGGTTTTAAATCTATTTTTACGAGTTTCTAATTCTTTTTTTCTTAAATCTAAGTCTGAAGAAGATAATAATTTAATAACTGCTAAGACATATGCTTTATCTTCTCTCCATCGAGGATATAATATTTCACGAGTATTTGATCTGTGTCCATAATCCTTAATAAACAAATCAAATTCGTTTTTAAAGTTTAGATTAGAAGAAATTAATTCATTAATCTCTAATTCGTTTAAAGAACCTATATCATCGATTGAATTTATTTTATTTAATAAATTCGGGTCTTCTCGTAAAATTTTAGCTAAATCAGAAAACCTGATATTCATTTCAACAGTTTTATTATCATCTAATCCTGAAATTAACCCAGCATAAAGAGATCCATCATCTTCAAGCCATTTTACCATCCAATTTTTGATCATTAGGTTAGTGGCTATTGAATGAGAAACCATGCCGTATCTTATTAATTGATAATGTTTAATTCCCGATGTTTCAATATCCTTATAAAGTAGAGAAAGTTCCTGATTAGTGAGTGCTTCTAGGTCAGTTTGGTCAAAATATTCACATTTTTTCATGAATCCTTTGGCCCATTTTTTATATGCTTTATCTGTCTTGTGCATCATCCCATCTGGGTCTCGAATAGCCACTAAAATTTGGGATATTAATGTTTTATGTAATATAGAAGGGTATCTGGATATTCTATCCTGATCTTCTAAGGGAAAATAATTTAATAACTCTTTAGACCTTGCAAATTTAGGATAATATGAAAAAGCTTTTTCTAATACCCAACTATTGAAATAAACCCTGGATTTATGGAGTTTTAGAAGTTTAGAATCTGTTATTTCTTTATATCCCATTATCCGGGCACCCTCATGATTCACATAATCAGTGAGCATTTTACCCATGACATCATAAAATAGTGGTGTTGTGGCATCCGCCCAATACTCATCTCCATAAGCCCTAGTCCATAAGATATCATCTTTATCAGAACTATCTGTAAGAGTCGTTACCGGCCGGGATTGAAGAATATAAATAGCAGGGTTTTCTGTTTCATCAATATTATCCCCATTATTACATTCTATGGCCCATTCAATATCTTGAGCTACACCAAAAAAGTTTTCTAGTTCTATTGCAATCTTTAGTAATTCTTTAAGGATTTTTTCATTGAGGCTTGGTTTTTTTCTATTTTCTTCATTTATAGTAATTAAAGTATTTTTACCGTTTTTAAGGAAATAACCTTTATTTTTTGTTTTAATATTTTTTTGGATTATATTCCCGTCTCTTTCTAAAACAAAAGTATCTGGTGTGACTATCCCTGATGCAATAGCTTCACCAAGGCCCCAAGAGGACTCGATAACAATATCATTACTTCCATTAACTGGGTTAGCTGTGAAGGTAACGCCACTTATATTAGCATTGACCATTTTTTGTACTACTACTGCTATTCCGGCAACTACTTTTTCTGTGTCTAAGTGTCCTATTGAAGAATCATGTCGATATTTTACGGCATGGTCATTCCAGTAAGATGCCCAACAAGCAATTATTTTTTCTAAAATATTTTCCTTTTTTATATTTAAAAAACTATCTTGCTGGCCTGCAAAACTTGCATCTGGAAGATCTTCAGCTACTGCCGATGATCTTACAGCATAATATCCATCAGGAAGATTTTTTATCTGACTATTAATTTCTAAACACAGTTTTTGGGGTAAATCTTCTGATTTTATTATGCTTCGAATGGAGGAGCACCCATAAGATATAGAATCTTCGTTGTTAAAATCAATTGAATTAATTATTTTAGATATTTTATCTTCTAATTCTTTTTTAATAAAAAAATTATAGGCCTCTACTGAAACAACAAATGCGGGAGGAATATTAAAACCTTCAGATGACATTTTAGCCAAGTTAACGGCTTTTCCCCCAATTTTTTCAATGGATATGTCCTTATCCTTAAGATCTACCACATACTTACTTTTATCCGCCATTTTATCAATTACCATAAAATAATCATTATATTTTCGGTTTTTATATTAAAATAAGTAGAATTCTGTATTTATTTTTAAATAAGTATAATATAAAACAGTATGATTTTTTCTAATGCAAACTTAGATTATTAAATATTAATTATTTCAATTAAATATTTAAAATGGTCAATTCAAAATTAGATTTAGAATTCTTACGTATTAAGATATTCAAAGATATTAAAGAAAATAATTAGCCAATATATTAATAAAAACCATATTAATAGTTTAAATAAGAAAAAAAAGGAAAAAATATTAAATTATTCTTGTTCTAGTTGTAGTGTATTTGATATTATTAGCTCTGAGTGATTCTTTGACTCTTCTGGTGTAGTCTGCCACAGCCAAAATGTAGTATCTGCCCCTAGGTATCTTATAAGATACTCGGAAATAATTCCTTCTAAAACTACTAATACTTGCTTTTAGACTCGAAACATATCTTCTTCCCAGATAATACTTCTTAGAAGAATTTTTATACCTCTTCAAGTAAAAAGCCACATAGAATGAACCACTAGGCCAGTTACCAATGTTTCTCACCCTATTAGTCACCCTTATATACCTTCCCCTTCTGGCAGTGGTAGGTGCATATACTGACTGCATCAATAAATCAGGCATACGAACCGTTATGTAATTAGTACGAATTTTGATACTTGTTCCACCAGGCCCCTTCACAGTCAATAAAACTGTATAAACACCTTGCTTGGTATAAGTGTAGGTGGGATTTTGAGCCGTACTGTCAATCTTACCATCACCATCAAAGTCCCATTCATAACGGTTAATTGTACCAATAGATGTGCTGGTAAACTTCACTTTTAAAGGACCCTTACCTGAAGTTGGAGTGGCGGTAAAAGATGCTATAGGTGAAGGGTTAATAATAACATCAACATTTCTAGTTTCAAAATCTGTGGCAGCATTCACATGGGCCACACCAGGAGTTTCATTGGCCGTTAAAGTAGCAATAGCAATACCACCATTAGTTTCTTTTTCTATGGTATTGCTTCCAATATTTCCCTTATCAGTATCGAATGTCACTATAGTACCATCAGGTATGTGACCAACTTCAGGATTAAATGGAGTGAGAATAGTTCCATCAAAGTAATTGTTGAAGCTTGCCTTTATCAAGCTGGTATCTCCATTGTAAATTGTTGCAGGTTGGGCTTCTATGGTCATAAACAACCATGGCGTATAATCTAGTGATCCTACCACCAAATTAGTAAATATTGGATTGTTAGAACTCCACCAATTATACTTAACATCAGGAGTAATGGATGCTGCATTATGAATTTCATGGGGATAATTTCCAGCTATACGATTATAATTTGCAGTAAACATACCAAAACTATATATACCTCCACCTTGAGCAGTAGCGAGATTTCCAGTAGCTTGGGCATTGTTATTTTCAATGGTGCTTCTTTTTATGATTAAATTATCACCAAAGTTCATAATACCACCCCCGTAAGAACCAGCTATACCACCCGTGGAGACTGATTCTGCAATGTTATTGGAAATTAAAGTGTCATATATTTCCAATATATTGGAATTAAAAATTCCTCCACCATTAACAGCTGCAGTACCAGTATTAGCCTCTGATTTAGCGTTATTATTATTAATAACACTATTTCTTATGGTTAAATTATCATGGTTCGAGATTCCACCACCATATGTATAAACATTAGGCCCCGTAGCAATGACCCTATTATTCTGAATAGTAGTATAATTTATTTCTAAATTACCCCAATTGCAGATGCCTCCACCCCAAGAGTGTGCATCAGCAATTGCAGATGCCGATGCGGTATTGTTCTCTATGGTACATCCTGTGATATTCATAATACCTATGTCATAATTGTAAATTCCTCCACCATCACTATATGCAGAAATGCCTGTAGAAAATGCAGTATTATTCTTTATAGTGGTGTTGAAAATAATCAGATTTCCTGAGTTAGCTATACCTCCACCAGTAATGGATCTGCCGTTTTGTATGGTGAAATTGGTTATAGTTACTGTGCCACTTGATACAGTTACTGGTCTTACAGAATCCGAACCATCAATTTTAGTTCCATTCTGGCTTTGACCTACCAAATTCAAGTTATTATATATGGTAATACCTTCGTAGTAAGTCCAATCACCAACGTATACTGTTTTTCCAATATCTACATTAATTATTCCGTCATTTATGGTAGTATATGTTGCAGGTGCACTTTTATTAATAGTAGTACCGTCAGGAAAAGTAATCATTTCATCCGGATTAGTGCCCCATCCACCGTAGACATATGTATCCCCTACTCCTAAAGTGAAATCTGCCGTGGCTGTTTTTCGATTTTCAGAGTCAGTATTTACAGTAACTTGTTGGCTTGAGATTTTGTGTCCTGATGCTGTAGCCGTTACATGGTAACTTTCCAAGTTATGGTTAAAGTTCAAAGAATAATATCCCTCACCATTGGAAGTGGTGCTAGCAATATTTTCCCCATCACCGGATACAGTAACTGTAACACCAGAAAATGGCGTTCCATCAGAACACCTCTTAACCAAACCAGAAATAGTAACATCACTAGATTCTTTTGTATCAACTGGTTCTAAATCTGATATATCACTACTTGTATCAGTTGAATTTTCAGCTGCAACCGCACCAATAATAGCCAAAACAAATACAAATGTTAATCCCAAAAAAAATGCCCGTTTTTTAATATTAAAACCCCTTTTTTTTTTATAATTATTGAAAAAGTGGGAAAAAAATGATTTTAAAAAATTTCCAGTTTGATATAATTATTCAATGCTGGGCTAATGCCATCACTGCAATCCATGTATTGGAAATAAAAAAATCCAAACACTAATATGTAATATTATTTCTTTTTATTATCTTTTAATCTTTTTGGAACTATTTTCTAAAAAAAAATTTAATTCCTTAATAAGAATATATTGATCCACTCAGACAGGCTTGGTATGGGATAAATATGTTACAATATTAGGGCTGCTAAAAATCATTTTCAGATCATATATTATTTAAACTCAATAATATCCGGTTAACTTATTTAAGTAAGGGATTTTATCTAAAATTAGAATTAAAACCGGGAAATATAATATCTGAGAAGACCGGAGCCTATTGACCATTGTAAATATTATTAAATGATTAAGATAGGGAAAAATATTTATTTATAAAATATTTTAATATTCAGCACTCTTTTCTATGTTTTCCCAGTTATCCTCAAACCACTGATAAGTCCTTTTAAGACCATCTTTAAAGGTAACTGTTGGTTGATAACCTAATATTTTTTGGGCCTTTTCTATAGAGGATAGTAATTGAGTTTTAGCATCCCAGTTTCTCCGGGCCATGTAGGCTACTCCTTCTTCATTGCCTGTTAATTCATTTACCCATGTGGCCATATCAATTACCCGGTTATCTTTTCCAGATCCTAGATTTATGGCCTCTCCGATGGCTTCTTCTTTTATTCCCATGGCCATTAAACCGTCCACAATGTCTTCCACATATGTCCAGTCCCGGGTTTCTGATCCATCCCCCGTTATAGGTAAGGCCTGACCAGTCATGGACCAGTAAAAGAAGTTAGGTATTACATTACGGTATTTACCTGGTACTTCTCCTGGACCAAATACATTGAAGAATCTGGCATTAACAATAGGCAGGTCATATAGGTTATGGAAGTAATTGGTATAGAGTTCTCCTAATAATTTAGTCACCTGATAAGGAGTGTGCAGGGAGATAGAAATATCATGTTCTTTAAATGGCATCTCAGAGTCAAGACCATATACTCCGCAACCCGAGGATGAATATACAAAGCGATCCACGCCTACCAGTTGGGCGTATTGTAAAACTTTTAAAATTCCTTGGCCATTAACCAGTAAATCCTTTTCAGGATTATCCACACTATTCTGGTTAGCAAAGTGGGCTGCTAAGTGAAACACATAATCTGGATCTTCTTTAAAAGCCCTTTTTAGTGAAGCATCATCCAGAATATCTCCTTTAATAAACTCCACATTGTCCAGTTGGGGAATATTCCATTCATAAGCTGAGGAAAGGTTATCGAGTATAATTACCCGGGCCCCTATTTCTCCCAATTTTCGGCTGAGGTTACTTCCCACACAACCGGCCCCTCCAGTCACCAGTACAGTCTTATCTTGATATTGTTCAAATTGATCCATTTTAAAAAAACCTCTAATTAATTATTGTTAAAATAAATTTATAACTCCAGTTATTATTATAAAAGATTCTATTTTGATTATGAGTATTATATTTTATTCCTATTTAAAAATAGTTTAATGATGTTTGTAAGAATGAATTAATGAATATTCTAAAAAAAAAGTTTATGATAATCCAAATAAAAATAAAAAAAGTAGGCGTGGAAGGTAAGTTTTTACCTTCGTGTTTTGAATTTGTAGGCAAATGTTTTCACCAAATTGTTTCCAGCATAGTCTTTCACTGCTTTATACGGCACATATACTCTGAACCATCTAAGAGATGGCCTTTTATATTTGGTTTTAATATAAAGTATGTTTCCTTTAATCCACTTACGTATGGATACTTTTTTACCAGTTTTCAGATTTTTAACATAGATTTTAGACCAATATAGACTGGTTTTAATCTTTTCACTGAATTTAAGGTATAAAGTTGCTGTTCTTGATTGTCCTGTTCTTAGATTTTTAGGATAAGTATAAGTCACTTTTGGCGCTATTTTATCAATTGTATATTTGTAGGTGTAAATTGGTGAAGGGTTACCTGCTTTATCCAGTGCAAAGAATTTCAGAGTAGTGGTGGCCGTTATAAGAATAGCACCGACATATTTGGCACTATATATACTTGGATTAGCTCCATTTTTAGTATAATAAATAGTTCCATCTTCTTCACTCATTTTTAATGAAACCAGCTTATTCACATTATATAATCCAGTTTTGAGATTGGCCCATGCAGTAGGCGCTATTGTATCCAAGGTAACTAATAAGTGGAGTGTTTCACTATCAACTGTACCTGAAACATCTGCTATACCGTTAATAATTCCTCCAGTTAAAGTAGCCTGGGCAACACCATTGAGGAAATTAGATGAAGCAATAATATTACCAAGAGTAGTTGAAAACGTGGCCAGTGTTCCATCAAGAATGTGGCCATCGTTAGGGTCATGATAATAAAGGTTTGGGTTGTTGGGATCAGTTAAAATTCCACTATCATATAATAAATTCAAAGTTATAGTAGAAAAACTATTTTTAGGTATTAATGTAGGGATAGCTGTACCTGTTAGTACCAACCATGGTGTTACTACTGTATTTACTACTTTAGATATAGGATTATTATTGGATCCCCACCAGTTATATCGTGCATCAACTGTACCTGCATTATTAAAAATATAATTGATGGAATTTCCCACTATCCGGTTAAAATTAATATAAACCATTCCTTCATTATTATATAATACTCCACCATTAGTAGAAGCAGTATTATCATATATATTTGAGTTATTAATAATTAATGCATACGTGAATCCGGAGTCTCCTCCATTGTAAATAGCACCACCCTTTGGAGCTGAATTCTGATGTATAATAGAATCTGTGATGGTAAAGACTGAATTTACAAACATCCCAGTATTGTAGATAACACCACCCGCATGGTTACCAATATTATTGTAGAAGTGAGTATCTGAAACAGTTACAGTACTCCCAGAATTGTAGATAGCACCACCATAATTAGCAGTATTACCCGAAAAACTACCATTAATCACAGACAAACTACCACCATTTTTGTAGATAGCACCACCATAATTAGCAGTATTACCCGAAAAACTACCATTAATCACAGACAAACTACCAAAATTGACGATAGCACCACCACCATTAGCAGTATTACCCGAAAAACTACCACCAATCACAGACAAAATACCATCCAAACCATTGTAGATAGCACCACCAGAATTAGATGCAGAGTTACCCGAAAAACTACCACCAATCACAGACAAACTACCAAAATTGACGATAGCACCACCACCATTAGATGCAGTGTTACCCGAAAAACTACCACCAATCACAGACAAACTACCAAAATTGACGATAGCACCACCACCATTAGCAGTATTACCCGAAAAACTACCACCAATCACAGACAAAGTACCAGAATTGTAAATAGCACCACCATAATCTGATGATCCATTTATTAAGGTTAGGTTATTTATGTTCACAGTGGGGGTTCCGCTTATGTTAATTATTCTTCTAATATGCTCCCCATCTATAATAGTCTCATCCTGGCCAGAAACATTAAGTGTCAGGCTTTTACCGATTTCAAGAGATTCCTTATAAGTGCCTGGAGCTATGTCTATGGTTCCGCCGCTATTTATCTTATTTATAGCAGTCTGAATTGTTTTAAGTGGGCCTGTGTTTCCACTGATGAAAACTGGGCTGGTTCCACCCCATAAATCATCACCAGTAGCCCCATTAACATATAAATATTCTATTCCTACAGAACTGATTTGTTCTTCATGGTCCATTTGGGCGGATACCGTTGCGGTTCCTGTTCCTTCATCTGCAGTTAATGTGGCAGTAGCTATACCATTATTGGTTTCTATGTCGATGGTTTTACTACCCACATTTCCCAGGTTGGTGGTGAATCTTACTAATATACCATCAGGTATGTGGCCCATTGAAACTGGGTCAAACTGGCTTAAAGTTGTTCCGTCATATTCATTATTAAAATTAGCGGTTAGTTGACTGGTTCCACCAGCCAGAATAATACTGGGATCCACATTAAATGTCATATAGATCCATGGAGAGTTTTTAACATTCTCTATATCTGGTGCAGTATTAGATCCCCACCAGTTATAACTAGCATCCATAACATTTGTGGTCTCAATAGCAACATCATTCGCATAAATTCTATTAAAATTCAATATAGTATTCTCAGAAAAACTGGCTACCCCTATATCATTTCCCATTATACTATTACCTGTGATGAAAGTTTCAGTGCTCTCCCAAGACACAATTCCCTTACCATTATCACTTATATTATTATTTTCTATGGTGACACCGGTTCCTTGATTAACAATACCTGCTTTATTAGATCCACTGATAGTAAATCCGGAGATAACTGCCTTGGTTACCGCTGAATTAATGACAATTATATTATCCTCAGGATCAACTGGATTTAACTCAGTTTCACTATGACCACTGCCTCTTAGTTCCACATTACGATTAATAGTTAAAGATTCTGTGTATTTGCCCTCGGATACATGAACCAAACCATCATCGGCTACAGAATCCAAGGCAGTTTGAATATTCTTCATTGGCCCAATATACTCATCCACCGGAACCGGGCTGGTTCCATCGTAGTTATCATCACCAGAGGTTCCATTAACATAAAGAGTAGTAGATGCAGCATTCACAGTACTTATAGAAATACTAAAAGCTAAAATTAAAAATAAAATTAAAAAAACTGGTTTATAATTTTTTACCTTCAAAAACAATTCCCCCCAAACAAGAACAATGATTAACCCATCATTGATTGATTATGTCAAAAAAAACTAGCTATATGTGGTTATTAATGTTTTTGATTAGTGGTCGGCCCAATAAATAAAAAATAATTGAGTATTGATGTTTTAGAAAACATTTTCTTGACACCATCAATATAGTTATTATTATATATTTTAATACAATAAATTTTTTTCTATTTTAAACTGTAATACACAAAAAATAATATTCTAATTAAAAGTGGATTATTAATAAAAAAAATATTAAACTTGAGTCTAGTATTAAAAAGAAAAAATAAATTATTCTAAAAATAAATCACCGGTACTGGCTTAGCATCCGGCCCATAGAATCCAATATAATACCCGTAAACATCATGAAGGTTCCCAGTAAGGTTAGCATTACCGCTATGATGGTGGGACCCATATTGATACTGATTCCCAGAACGTATTCTCTAATGAAGAATATGGTTAATGCAGCCCCAATAAGTACAATGATGAGGCCTGGTACGGTGAAGTAATATAATGGTTTTTTTAGTTCAATATCTCTGATGATTTTAATTAGAACTTTGACCCCGTGGCTTACCGGGTTTTTAGTGGATCCGTCCACATCATATCTTACCCCGATTTCAACTTCTACTATTTCCAATCCGGCCTGGGCAGCGTCCACTAACATTTCACTTTCCACCCCAAAACCGGATTCTTTGAATCGGAAGTAGGGTAATGTTTTAGCAGAAAATGCACGAAATCCACTCTGAGTATCCGTGATATCCAGTCCACTGGAGATATTAGTGGCCTTATCAAGGATTTTTTGGCCTACACGGCGGTAGGATGGGGTGTTTTCATCGGCACCAGCAATATATCTACTTCCATTAACAATATCAGCTTTTCCATCAATTATAGGTGCCACCAGAAGAGGTATCTCATCAGGGTTGTGCTGGGCATCTGAATCAATAGTTATAATAACATCAACATCTTTGGCTAGATCAAAACCAGTTTTTAGTGCGGCTCCTTTTCCCATGTTCCTGTGGTGTTTTATTACTTCTGCTCCGGCCAGTTCAGCCACTTGGGATGTGTTATCAGAGCTTCCATCATCAATTACTATGACTTTATCCACATACTGTTTTGTTCTGAGGATAATACTCCCTACCGCAACTTCCTCATTAAAGGCGGGCAACAATGCTACTATTTTACTCATAACTTATTCCTTCTTATTTAATTAGTCAATTAGGATTATTCCTTTGGATAATTCCATCTTATTTAATTATCCCTTTCTTTAATTACTCAGTTAAGAATTATTCATTCCTATTTATTCATCAATCCGGTAGTACCACTTCATCCATTCCACAGTTTTTTTAATTCCTTCCTGAGGTGAGACTTTTGGATTGTGTTTTAAGTCTTTTATGGCCTTGGAAAAGTCCATGGTTTTGACCTTGGTGGTGAAGGCCTCTTCTTCATGATAGGTTACAATGGAATCATCAATACCTACCGCATCTAGAACCATATCAGAATATTCCTTGATTTCGTGTTCCCATTCTTGTTTACTACCCACATTATAGGCTTCACCTGGGATGAAATTATCCACGATATTAGCAAAAGTCCGGGCGGTGTCCTCTACATAGTCAATTATCCTTTTATGACCCATGTAAACATCGTATGGTTTGTTATGTAAGGCATGGTAAATGAAAATAGGTATGAAACCTTTATATTTGGAGTATGCTTCGTGAGGCCCGTAACAGTTCACTGGCCTTACTCTAACTGTTTCTGTGCCGTGCATGGTGGCTGAATTCATACACATTAACTCTCCAGCCCATTTGGTGATGGCGTAGTCGTTCATCTGGTAGGTATCAGAGATTGGCTTGTTGATCATTACATCTTCGCTCATTACCCCATTGTAGTCCCCGTATACTTCTGCAGAGGAGAATGATATCATTCGGAATCCGAGTTTTTCCTGAAGTCTAATCATGTGCTTGGTGCCCTTGACATTGGTATCCCAAAGATTTTCATAGTAATCTTCACCATTCCATCGGCCGTATTCAGCAGCTAAGTGGTATACATAGTCAAATTTATCATTATTATCAAATACCCGTTCTATTTGGCGATAGTTTTTAACATCAGCCCGCACATAATCGTCCATTTCGTGGTGTAAAAGATCCAAGGCCATTACTTCGTGGCCTCTGCTTCTAAGGTCATTTACTAGGTTAGTGCCTATGAAACCTGATCCGCCGGTTACTAAAATTCTCTGAGTTTCCATTATATTAATCTCCTTAAAAAAGTGTTAAAATTATTAAATTTATTCTTTTAAAATATTTTATAATAATACTAGAATTTAATAATAAATACTAGAATTATGATTATCTATGAAATTTAATTAAATACTAGAAAAATTTCTACTTATTTATTATCCAGTTAAATGGTATATAAACTTCTATTTTTAGGGGAGAGTACTTGATAAAATATCATAGTTAAAATTATGAATATAATAAAAATATCTTTACGTTAAAAAAAATAAAAAAAGGTAGATTATTTATTTTCTACGAGGTATCCACATTCCAATTAATGTAACTAGTAATGCCAGTACTAGTAGTCCCATAGGTGCGCCAGTTTCCTGCATAGTAACAGTTTGACCATACACAGGTGTTGGGTCTGGTTTAGGTGTTGGTTTTTCGGCGGCATAAACTGTTATACTTTCAGTATTCTGGTTAATAGTTGGATCATAGGTAGTGGTTGACAGCTGTGGATTAATCAGATAGGTTCCGCTTCTAAGTATTTTAAGTGAAAGCCACATGTAAGGATCACCCACAGGCACATCCCCTATATTCCATGTTAGTATTCGAGTTTTTGGGTCGTAAGTGTAGGTTCCTACATCTATAGTGGCTCCGGCAAATTCTAGTCCATCAGGGATGGTGTAAGTCATCACCACATTACTTGCAGGGTCCGGTCCACGGTTACCTACTTTTAAGGTGTAAATCACCGTATCCCCAACCACAGGGTTTTCTTTACTAGGTGTTATGGTCAAGTATAGGCTGGATTTTGGATTAATGCTTACACTTGTTTCTACTATCTGTTCATCAGTAATGGCGTTGACATGGGCCAAACCAGCAGTTTCATTTGCAGTTAAAGTAGCAGTAGCAACACCATTAACGGTTACCTTGTTAATTGTTTTTGATCCTATACTTCCTTTATCCGTATTGAATGTTACTGGTGTCCCATCAGGTATATGGCCGGCTAGAGGTTCTGGTAATGGGGTGTGAGTAGTTCCGTCAGATGTATAGTTATTAAAACTAACAATTATCTTGCTAATTTCACCATTGTTGATGTTGGTTGGATCCGCGGTTATGGTCATGTAGAGCCATCTATTAGGAGCGATTCCATGGATTAGTGTTTCAAATTCAGGATTGTTAGAACCCCACCAATTATATTCAATATCTGATTGTTCAGAGTATATGCCGAAGTATATTGCATTAGGTGAGTTATTTACTATACGGTTAAAATTCGCCTTTAAGGTACCATCATCGTAGATTCCCCCACCATAAACAGTGCCCCCTGTTGCGGTGTTGTCTGTTAATGTGGTTTCTGTAATGGTTAAATCACCATAGTTGTAGATTCCTCCACCATAAACACGATTTCCAGTAGCAGTATTGCCAGTTATAGAACTTTTATTAACAATTAAGTCACCGTTGTTGTAAATTCCTCCACCCGAAGCCTCCCATGTTCCTGTAACAGTATTATCTTTTATAGAACTGTTATTGATGGTTATAGTTGCTCCCCAGTTGCTGATTCCTCCACCATAAACACTATCCCCAGTGGCAACATTACCAGTTATAATACTGTTATTAATAGTTAAAGTGCCTATAAAAGAATGGCTGATTCCTCCACCATAAACACTATCTCCAGTGGCAGTATTACCCGTTATAGAACTGTTATTGATGGTTATAATACCATACTCATTACTGATTCCCCCACCATCTGCATATCCATCGGTGGAAGTGGCAGTATTACCCGTTATCGTGCTATTGTTGATGATTAAATTACCATCGCTGTAGATTCCCCCACCATAAGCAGTGTCTCCAATAACAGTATTTTCCGATATTATGCTGTTAGTGATGGTTAAATTACCATGGTTATATATTCCCCCGCCATAAGCATATCCCTCGATGGCTGTAGCGGTGTTATTTGTTATGGTAGTATCAGTGATGGTTAAATTTCCGTTATTATTGATTCCACCACCATCAGGTGAATTTCCGTTTTTTATGGTGAATTTGGATATGGTGACTATGATGTCCGGATTTATGGTTATAGGTCTTCCTATGTTGTTTCCGTCGATTATGGTTCCAGTTTGACTTTGACCTAATAGATTAACACTCTTGGCAATAATTAAGTGTTCATAATATGTTCCGTCAGCTACATTTACTGTACCATCAGGATTTACAGAGTTAATTCCTTTATCAATGGTTTGATACGGGTTATTTTCTGTACCATCTCCATCAATATCACTACCTGTGGTAGAAACATAGACGTGATCCATAGCATCGGCTGTTATAGTAATATCCTCATCATTAACTACTTCTTCTGCGAAAGCTGCTCCACTTAGACAAAGAGTTAAGAATATAACCATATTTATAAAAAGGATTTGTTTTTTCATAGCATTTTTCACCTCCTTTTACAATTAATTAAATATTTTGGAATTTTTAAGAAAAAATATGCGTTATAAATCAAAAATGAATAAATACGATTATTTATATTAATAATCACTGGATAATAACGAAAATTTCTCTCATTAAATCTCGAAAAAAATTGAGTAAATAACATTTTGTTACAATTGTATATATTATTACGAAGAGTATTAAATGTTTCATTTAAGCTAAAACTTAAAAATCTCTTAAAAAATAATCCCAAAAAAATAGATTTAAGATTTTAAGTAAATGAAAATAAAGAAAATTAAAATAGATTTAAGATTTTAAGTAAATGAAAATAAAGAAAATTAAAATAGATTTAAGATTTTAAGTAAATGAAAATAAAGAAAAGAATTTATTTTTTCTGGTAAATAATTACACCATCAATTCTTTTAATGACGTAATAACCCTCCAAATTAAGTGGGTTTTCTGAATGGACATAGATATAATAATCCTGATTTATTTCTACTTTTTTATCATTTAATATCTCTGATGAGGTCTTGAAATTAATACGGGTGAATACATACTTCTTCAAATACCATGAAAAAGCAGGGCCCCGGTCAGCGGCAATAGTTTTGTTGTCATAATCTGGATCATAGTCCATTAGCCACGCGGCAGTTGCTTGTTCTGATTGAACTTGAGCATCAGAGGTAGGGATAGCCCCTATATATGCAGTGGCAGATAATATCATGGATATGACTAGTACCGAGGATATTAAAGCGGAGGTTAGGTTAATATCTTTATATTGGTATTTTAATATGCTGGATATCTGATTGATTCCCAGTGCAATACCATAGGCTAAGGGAGGGGCCATGGTAATGAAGTAACGATCCACCTTAACTGGATGGGCACTATGCATAATTAAAAAAGCAGCAAACCATGTGAAGAATAATATGTCCATATCCAGGTACTTTAAATTAAGATCCTTGAGTAATAAATAAATTGAAACCGATAAAAATAGTAATAAGATTTCGCTAAGTGCATAAGATATATTTGAATAGGTTAAAACAAGTACCAGGCCCAGTATAATAGTTATTGAGAGTTTGAAATGGAATAATCTGGGTTTGTCCTTTTTAATCATTTTTTTAATGATTTTAGTCAGATAAATAATGATACCAACAATAATCACACCTAATAAAACGTAAGCTAAAATAGTAGCGTTACTCTCAGAGGGCCATAATAGTTTCTGGTAGCTTGTGACTGCCCAACTGGATATGTATTCTGGTATGTGTTTAAGATAATATAGGGTGTCCAGACTAAAACCGGGATTGGATGATGATACTGCCCCGGATGCCGAACCAGAAAATTGGTCTAAAAATGGGAACAGGTTTCCCACCTGACGATTAAAATACCACATAAAGGGGAGGTAAGTTAGGATACCAATTATTAAGCCGATTACCATATTCTTAAAATCATTGCCAAGTATAAGGACTTTGATTTTCTGAATAACATTCCCATTTATACCGGTTACCATTTTCTTAAAATCATTCGTGTACAGGTTCATGAAGATAACCAGAAGCATGGGGAGAAGTATCAGACCTGAGGTAAAACGAGTTAAAAATGCCAGCATGGCCACTGGAAAAGCTATATAATAAAAACGGGAATCTTTTTTTACGGCTAAAAGGGTTAAATACAGTGCCCATATGGAGATAGATATAGCTGGAACATCCAATGCCCCAGATGCGGCCCATATTATAACTACAGTAAATGTGGCAAAAGATAGTGCTCCTGCCAGGCTCTCCCATGGCTTAAAACGTAAATTCAAAAGTAAATAAAGTCCCAGAGTTCCCAGTAAATAGAAAACGCCGCTTATGACAAATAAGGTGGATTCTTGGACCAGACCTGCTCTAAAAAAGAGAGAAGTTACAAGAGGTAGGAATGGGGATAGATATAAAGTATCTCCCACACCCATACCTGCCATTTTAAGGGCGTTATTTAAGTAAAAGAATATATCCCAGTAGTAAACACCGATTTGGGATTGTATGGTAACCAGAAAATATGTTATAATTGTGGTTATGGTGGTCAGAATAAGGAAAAATGTGGCAGAAATCTTATTTTGGGCTAGATACTGTTTTATTTTTTCCATATTAGTTTCCCCCATACCTTTTAATAACGTTTTTTTAGTAGATATTTATAATGAAATCTTAACTCTGAAATTATTTTAATCTATTAATGAAATCTCAAGAATATTTTATTCATAGTCTTATTTGATTTTTTCCAATGAGATGGTTCTATTATGCATTCAAGATTTAAATAAACCTTGTTTTAAGTTATTCTCTTATAGAAGAATACATGACTGGTATTTCCTATTTTTTCATAATCTCTTAATTCAAATGATCCGTTATTTATACTGATGTAATAGGTGGCATTGCCCTCCACTAGCATTTGGGAGAACTCATCAGTAGTATTGAAGTCTGGCATGAATCCTCGCTCCACATTCATTCGCAAAAACCAGCTGTAACCAGGCCATTGATTAGAATAAATGATTTTATCCTGGTAATCTGGATCATATTCTTGGAGCCATTTGGCACCTTCTTCCACATACCCATAAATATCATAAGGCACCCGTTGTTCATAGGCATTAAATGAGGATACAAATAACATAATGGCCAGAACCATTACCAGTAACCCAGATAATAGTTTTTTTCTGGAAAGAAATTGATTTAGTTTTATATTTTTAGTCTTTATTTTTTTGAGTAAATCACCCATCATATTCCCAGTACAGTTTAGTCCCAGAATCATTAAATAAACCATAGGCGGAACCATAGTGATGAAGTAACGGTCAACTTTAACCGAGAGAAGGCTGTGTGATATGAAGTAGGTTAAAAAGAACATTACCATAACCAGATCTAGGTTAAGGTGTTTTATTTCCAGTTTTCTGAAGGCCAAATATAACCCCATTATCAATGCAAACATCAATAATTCGGTGATTAAATATGAATCACCCCAGAAGCTTGCTATAAACAGTACCAGTAATATTATGATACTTGCCAGAAGGATTAAATGCTTATTTCTTTTTCCTGATGCTGCTTTTTTAGTAGTTTCTTTTAATTGATTATAATATTTACTTAAAATTCCCTTGGCATATAGCAGTAAACCGATACCGCCCAGTATAATTAAAATATATGATATGGGATTTACTTCGGCCTGGTTTGGGTTAAGCATAGCTCCGTAACCATTATATCGGAAGTTAGCCGATATAAATTGGGGTATATGTGTCAGATAATATGTTTTATCTGGCATAAGACCTGGGTCCCGGGAGGATATATTATTTTCCACACTCACATCAAGCTGATCCAGGAAGGGAAATGGTGTGCCTACAGCACTATTGAAAAAAACCATGAATGGTGCGAATATTAAAAGACCCATCACTATACCTAATGCAATTTTTTTTAAATCTTCTTTCTGATAGCCTTTTTCCAGGTAATGTGCTATAAACAGAAACATCATGGGCAATATAAGTAATCCCGAGGTGTATCTCGTAAGGAAAGTTATGGCCGCCATGGGAAATACTAAGTAAAGTGCTCTTTTATCTTTTTCCAGTCCGTATACTGTAAAGTATATGGTCCAGATTGAGAAACATGCCGCAGGAACATCCAATGTTCCAGTAACCGACCAGGAAAGCACAATTGTTAATGAAGCGAATATAACGGCCCCGGCCACACTTATTAATTGGGAGAAGCGGAGTTTTAATAATAAGAACATTCCGTATATTCCTGTTATAAATATGATTCCACATACCCCAAATAGCATACCATCCCCTACATGGACGTAGCGATAAAATAATGAGGTTATAAATGATATCATAGGAGATAAGTGCATCTTGTACCCTTCACCCATCCCGGCAAACATCAATGCGTTGTTTAAATAGAGGTAAATATCCCAATAAACAATTCCCACTTTTATCTGGAGTGTGACCAGAAAATAAGTTAAAAATAAGGCAAATATAAGCACTATAATAGAAAAAACCTTGGAAGGTTTTTTATTGATCTTATTTAGAATATTATTAGCTGAAAAATCCATTAGTATCATCTATATTATTTTTTTTAAATTTTGAAATCTCAATTATAATTTTGTAAACATGCTAAGTTACAGCAATATTAGAATTACAGTTTTTGACATTATTTATGCAATTAAAATTTACATAAAGCCATTAAAATCTTACTGAAAATAGAACTTCCAATTTATTTGTAATATAATTAGTTATTCCTTCTTAGTTTAAATTATATCATATTAAAATAAAACCATTGTAATAAAAAAAGATTAAAAACTAATAATTTCAGTTAACTAAATTTGAAACCTGTTTAAATTTCGCCAAAAAACCTGAGAAAACATCTACTAAAACAAAACCCTAAATATTTCAAAACCCACCTGCCAAACAAAAAAGAGTAAGATTTAATTATAATATTTTAGGTAAATATCTAGATATTATAAATAAACCTGCAACACCAGCTATCATGGCCAAGAAAATCAATAAAAGATTGTTTCCAACATTATCCAATGTTTGAGATACTTGGGAAAGTAGGTAGAATATTATGGCCAAAATAATTAATATAAACCCTATAGCAACTTTAATTTTATCATCCATTTAATCACTATTCCATTTTATTAGCTTTTTTCAAAAGAGATAATCCAATTATAAAAATTACTGCTCCAACAATAGCAATAATAAAACTATTTCCTAGAAATAATAGGTTTAAAATGAAAAATAGCATACCCACAAACATTACTATAAACCCTAATTTACTGTTTTTATTAATCTTGTTCTTTTTATCTAGAATATTAGAATCGGGCATTAAATAATCACTCCATGATAAATTAAAAAATCTATAATATTATTTAGATCATATTAATATTAAAATTTTTTTTAAATAATGTAAATCCAAATAATATGAAGAAATCTCTATTTAACTAGTGATATCAATCATAATAGGTTATAATTAATATTAAAATGAACATTTTATTTTTAAAAAAAAAGAATAGCATAGAAAGATTAATCTTTCTAAACTTAAAATGTTAGTTCTGTATATATTCCCTTCATTTTAACAGTATTTGTATTCCAATTGGTTATTTTACCTAAGGAATTACCATTACTGCTAGCATCGGCTTTTACCCATGCACCGTTGATATGAAGTTCGGCCCATACATGCCCCGTATAGATGCTTTAATGTCAGCTAAACTTATAGTAATTGTTACTGGATTGTTTAAATAGGATCCATGGGTTTAAACTTTAAATTTCCAGAATAGTTGAAGAAATCATTGTTTAAAACATTACCATATCTAAATAGTGCAAATCCACTGGCACCGTTATTTAAAGCGGCCTGTGTGTCTCTAAGTAGTGCTGTTACACTTAAAGGTGTGGGGTTAGCATCAGACTTATAGGTCATGATTCCAGCCCATACTTGAGCATTACCTGAATGTTGAGCTATATACTTGGTTACTGAACCAATCCATGTTGCGTTTTTTCTGTAGTTTCCACTGTAAATCATGGGTACAAGTACATCCAGATATTTACCTAGACTAGGGTAGCTTTGTCCATAATAATACGCGTTAACACTAGTTTCAGGCATAAGAGCCGCTGAAAGTAATGCGTTGGGTTTAATGGCTTTTACTCTACTGGCTACTTTCGAAACAAAGTTAGTAATGGAAGAGGTACCGTACTTATATTTGTATGCTGTTCCAGGATACCTGAGATAATCCAGATGTATTCCATTCACACCATCAATTTTAATATAATTACTAATTTTACTGGTTAAATTATTGATATAACTAGTAATATATTTGGAATTATATCCGATTTTTGTCTCGTATTTAGTCTGATAGGTGGTTTTGTACTTAATTACATACCGGGTTTTATACTTGTACTTGTAATAAGTCTTTTTAGCCCATTTGTACTTAGTTGTGTACTTCCATCGGAATAATAGTTTGCCCTTGTATCGATAGTAACTCTTGTAGTAAGACCTATAATAGGACTTAACCCACCTTTTATAGGCTACTTTAACTTTGGCTTTGTAGTAGTATCGGTATGGTGTTTTAACTGCAACCTTGTATGCAGTTTTAACTTGGTAA